>SAMEA104404100__coassemble_413_pt1 | contig 48235 bp, 42 predicted proteins | sample SAMEA104404100__metabat2_low_PE_067 | metagenome-assembled genome bin SAMEA104404100 (sample SAMEA104404100) | Balaenoptera acutorostrata | reverse complement strand
AATATCGCTGTCGGGCGCCCCCGACAAGAGTATACAATTTAGAGCTTAATACCAGATTGAAATATATATTCTATTGTGATAGAATATAAATGTATATTTATTATCTTAACTTGTATGGAGTGAAATAAATGTTAAATATAGATAGCTTTTCCTATGAAAACATATCAAGGAAGACACAAAAGGAGATAGCCTCTCTGATAGAAAGAAGAAATAATCTTTTAAAGGCACTTGAAAATGAGATAGATAACCTAAATGACCAAAAGGCTAGTATAATAGCCGATGCAGGAGCAAAAGCGTACAGTAATTATCTTACAAACAATGACTATGGAAAGGGTTTAATTGCTTTTTGGAAAGAGATAGATATAATTGAGTCCCAAAAGATAAAGGATTACGACAAAATGGAGGAGCTTATAAAAAGATATGATGAGGATATAAATATTCTTTACAATAATGAGCTTCAGACCAGCGGTGTTGACCATCAAGCAATATCCAGTCAAAAAAATAATGTTTGTAGCATTTGTGGTACAGTTTATGAGGTAGGAAAAAGCAATTTTTGCTCCAATTGTGGTAATAAATTAAAAAATAATACTAAAAGTACTGTTGTAGATGAAGAAAAGGCGGATGAAAAAACCTTTGTAAAGAAAAATGTAGTTTGCCCTAAATGTCACAATGTGGTTGACCCACAGACAGTATTTTGCATACATTGTGGAACTAAAATAAATTAAAAAGGAGCGTTATTATGAGTACAAAAGAAATTGTTAAAAAGCAAAGAGATTTTTTCCATACTAACGCTACAAAAAATATAAAATATCGAAAACAAAGGCTTTTGCATCTAAAAAAAACCATAGAAAAGTATGAGACAGAAATACTCGAAGCACTAAAGCTAGATTTAGGTAAGACATACGCCGAAAGCTATATGTGTGAGATAGGAATGGTAATTTCTGAGCTTAATTATACACTAAAGCACCTTGATACTTGGACTAAGCCGAAAAGAGTTCATACCCCAATAAGTCAGTTTTTGGCAAAGAGCAAGATTTTTTATGAGCCTTATGGCGTTACACTTATAATAGCTCCTTGGAATTATCCATTTATGCTTGCAATAGACCCAATTATAGCGGCTGTTGCAAGTGGAAATACATTTATACTAAAGCCGTCGGAGTATTCAGAAAATACAACTAGTATTCTAAAAAAGCTTATATCCGAGGTTTTTTCTGAGGAATATGGAGCGGTGGTTTGTGGTGGAGTAGAAGAGACTACTGAGTTATTAAGTAATAGATTTGATTTTATATTTTTTACTGGAAGTACATCGGTTGGCAAGGTTGTTGCAAAAGCGGCTGCTGAAAGTTTAACACCTGTATGCCTAGAGCTAGGTGGAAAAAGTCCCTGTATAGTAGATAAAACAGCAAATTTAGAGCTTTCAGCAAAGCGTATCGTCTGGGGAAAGCTTTTAAACGCAGGTCAAACCTGTGTGGCACCAGACTATGTTTGTGTACATAGTGATGTAGCCGATAGATTTATACAGTTAGTAGAAAAGTATATAGAAAAGCTTTATGGAGCAAAGTCACAGACCTTTAAAAATTTACCGAGTATAATTACATCGAGACATTTAGAAAGGGCGGTTAGACTACTAGATTGTGGTAACATAATCTATGGCGGAGGGTACGATAAGGAAAAGCTTAGAATAGAGCCAACTATTGTTTTAAATCCACCACCTAATTCGGATATAATGCAGGAGGAGATATTTGCACCAATTTTGCCAATACTTACATATAAAGATGCTGACAAGCTCATTAATCAGCTAAAAAGTAAGGAAAAACCACTTGCACTATATTTGTTTACAAATGACAATAACCTTAAGTCGAAAGTGCTTAATAGCTTATCGTTTGGTGGGGGCTGTGTAAATGATACAATAGTTCATTTAGCAACTCCTCAGCTTCCTTTTGGAGGAGTAGGAAATAGTGGTCAGGGAAACTATCACGGTAGAAATGGATTTATGACTTTTTCTCACGAAAAGAGTGTACTTTATAGGTCAAATCTTATTGACATTAATTTGCGATACCCACCCTTTAATAACAAAAAAATAAAAATTTTTAAGGCTATTATGAAATAGCTTATTAAGAAAAAAAAGGAGATAGGAATATGAATAAATCAGTAATTATAATAGGCGGAGGCCCAGCAGGAATATCAGCATCACTTTACACAATAAGAGCAGGAGTAGATACAACTGTTATCACTCAAAAAAATAGTGCCCTTAAAAATGCTGAAATAGAAAACTATTACGGCTTTGTAGGCGGAATTTCAGGAGCAGAGCTATTTGAAAACGGAATAAAAAGCTGTGAAAAGCTTGGCGGAAAGGTAATCTTTGATGAGGTAGTAGGTCTTAATTTTGATGGACAATATGTAGTAGAAACACCTACCGCTCAGTACAAGGCGGATGCGCTTATTATAGCTACAGGCTCTCAAAGAGCAATACCTAAAATAAAGGGCTTTGCAAGCTATGAGGGCAAGGGAGTTAGCTATTGTGCTGTATGTGACGCATTTTTCTATCGTGGCAAGGACGTAGCTGTGCTAGGTAGTGGAGACTACGCTCTTCACGAGGTAAATGCACTAAAGGACCTTGTAAATAAGGTAACATTAGTTACAAACGGAGTAGAGCCAAGTGTAGAGTTCCCAGAAAACGTAGAGATAAACACTAAAAAGATTAGTGAGCTAAAGGGTGAGCCAAACCTTGAAGCTCTTGTGTTCGAGGATGGAACAGAGCTAAATGTTAGCGGAATGTTTGTAGCTATTGGCGTTGCGGGTAGTACTGGACTTGCAAAGAAAATAGGTGCTATGACAGAAAATAATAAGATAGTAGTTGATGAAAAACGAGCTACAAATTTACCAGGACTATACTCTGCTGGTGACTGTACAGGCGGTATGCTACAGGTATCAAAGGCTGTATACGATGGAGCTGTTGCGGGTGGAGAGGTTATAAAATATCTTAAATCACTAAATTAACTTTATCTTTAAAATATATTTTCTTTGGAAGGATTAACTTATGAAACTTGTTAGAATTTTATCATTGACATTGGCGTTGTGCCTTGTGCTTACAGGTTGCCAAATGACAAAAACCTCTACTCAAAATGAGGAATATGTAGAGATTACAATGCCGATAAAGCCAGAATATATAAATGCTCAGGTCGGTAATGAGCCTAAAAGCTTGGACCCTGCGTTTGCGGTGACATCGGCAGATTTAACCTATATTGACGCACTTTTTGAGCCATTGGTACATGTAGATGAAAATGGTAAAATTTCAACAGGTCTCGCTATGAATTGGTCGAGTGAAAAGGATAAGCACGGAGCAGAAACCTATACAATCACACTTAGAGATGCAAAATGGAGTGATGGCACGGATATAACAGCTGATGATTATATATATAGCTTTAAGAGAATATTAGATAAGGAATTAAATTCTCCGAATGCATATCAGCTATTTCCAATAAAAAATGCCGTCAAGGTATATAATGGAGATTTAAAAGCGGATAAGCTAGGAGTATCTAAAAATAATGATGGAGACCTAGTAATAGAGCTTGAGGGAAGCTGTCAAGACTTTTTGCATAGACTTAATCTACCTGCATATAGAGCGGTAAATAAGTCTTGCGTCGAGAAAAACGAGGAAAGCTGGTCTCTTGACATAAAAAACTTAGTAGTAAGTGGGTCGTACAAGGTGGAGACTTGGAAAAAGGGTCAAAATCTTCTTATGACAAAGAATAGTGAGACATATAGAAAGCTATCCAATGATGGGGTAAACTTTATATTTAAATATCCTGCTGATGAGGTAAAGGAGGCTTTTAAAACAAATAAGCTTGATTTTACTACTGAAATGCCAAAAGAGGCTACACTTATTGATGAGAATGTAATTATTTTTGATAATTCCTCATATTCACAGATAACCGCAACACAGGTTTTGGAGTTTAACCTAAATGGAAATGTAACCTCTGATAAAAATGTTCGTAAGGCTATATCTATGGCAATAGACCGAGAAGAACTCTTATCTCAAATGGGAAATGGCTATACAGCTGCAACAGGAATCTATCCTAGTGAATTTAAGTATGAGGGAGAGTCGTATTCGCAAAAGCTAGTTAGTACAAAGGCTGATATAGACGGAGCAAAGGCACTTCTTGCTGGCAAGGAATATACAGTTGGAGTTCTTATTGATGACAGCCCAGCCCACATAAGAATGGCTGAAATTCTATCAAAAATGTGTAGGGAAGTAGGTATAACTCTTAAAATAACCTCTCAACCATGGACACAATATATAAATTCAGTAAAAAATGGAGATTTTGAGATGATTATATCAACTCTATTTTCTGATACAGTATCTCCAGATGCCTACCTTGTAAACTACCTAAATAATAGTGAAAATAACTATATAGGCTTTAAAAATAGAGATTATGATAAGGCAATAACTGAAAGCTATGGACTAAAATTTGTAGATACATTTGAAGAAGAGGAGAAGCAGGAGGAACAGTCCGAAGAAAGTAAGGACGAGAAAAAAGAGGATGTAGTAGAGCCAGAGGAAAAGCTTACAAATTCTGAACTAATAAAAAAGGCTGAAAAAATTCTTGTAGCAGATGAAGTGGCAGTTGCTCCTATTTCTCATCTTACTCTTTCATATATGGCAAACGAGAGCTTGAGTGGATATAAGATAAATAATTTGGGTGCTATAGATTTCACGAAGGCTCAAAAACAATAGTGCTATTCAAATATGACAAATTACTGAAATATTTTTATGTAAAATGTCATATTTGTGCAATATTACATCTTGCAATTTAATTATCTATGGTTTATAATAAATTCATATTAAGAAGTCATTCGACTTCGAGATATAAAAATAACATTGTTTATGTAGATAAAGAAACACACATATAATCTGTTTAATATGGTACAGATGTCTCTACGTGATGACCGTAAATTTTCACGCTATGGGTGTTCATGATTGCAGCTTAACAAAATCTTGTAGGGTATGGATATTCTAATTATTCATATTTAATTGTGTTTTGTCTAAAGGCAGGAATGAATACTCGTTCCTGTCTTTTTTTATTTATGTAACAAAAAACAAACAAAATTTTGGAGGAAAACATAATGTTAGAAAAAATCTTTCACCTGAAAGAACACGGAACTAATGTTAAGACAGAAATAGTTGCTGGTCTTTCAACCTTTATGACAATGGCGTACATCATAGCCCTTAATCCAAACCTAATTACAAATTTTGGTGCTAATGGTGGCCAACGTCTATGGAATGCAGTATTCCTAGCTACAGTTATTTCAGCTTTTGTAGGTACACTACTTATGGCTTTGCTTGCAAATAAGCCTTTCGCTCTTGCATCAGGAATGGGACTTAACGCATATTTTGGAACAGTAGTTGCTGCTATTGCCGTTACAATGGGTGTAGCTTTTGAGGATGCTTATCCAGCGGGTCTTGCAATTATTCTAGTTTCTGGTGTATTCTTTACAGTTCTTACACTCCTAAGGGTTCGTGAAAAGATAGTCGCAGCAATTCCAGAATCAGTACGTATGGGTATCCCAGCTGGTATTGGTCTAATGCTTGTAAATATAGGTCTTGGCACAAATGCAGGTATCTTTACCGAAAAGGGTGCCTTCTATATGTTGGGTTCATTCTTTACAGATGGTCCAAGTGCAACAAAGGCAGCTATGGGAGACGCTTACCAAACAATGATACTATATGTTCTAACATTTTTTGTAGGAGTACTAATAATATCTATCCTAGCTCATAAAAATGTAACAGGCTCAATTCTTTTGGGAATAGTTGGTGCATCAGTATTCTATTGGATTGGTTCATTTATCTTGGGCAATAACCCATTCGTAGCTCTAAAGGGTGCTTCATTTGTACCACCTTTCAAGGATATGCTTGATTTAACACTATTCAAATTTGACTTTAAGGGACTATTCAGTATGGGTATCTTCTCAGCAGTAATGACAATTATTTCATTCTGTATGGTAGATATGTTCGATACAATCGGTACACTAATTGGTACAGCTAAAAAAGCAAATATGCTTACAGAGACAGGCGAGATGGAGAATATGAACAAGGCTATGCTTTCAGACTCACTTGCTACATGTGTAGGCGCATGCACAGGTACATCAACAGTAACAACATTTATCGAGTCAGCAGCAGGTGTTGAGGAGGGTGGACGTACAGGACTAACATCACTAACAACAGCTATTATGTTCCTACTATGTATGTTCATAGCACCAATTGCAGCTCTAATACCAGCTCCTGCGACATCAGCAGCACTTGTATATGTTGGTGTTCTAATGTTCAGCTCACTAAAGGATATAGACTACACAGATGTTGCTCAATCAGTATCAACAATACTAATGGTAGTATTTATGATGGTAACAGGTGGTATAGGTAACGGTATTGGTATTGGTCTAATTGCACATTCAGCTATTAAGCTATGTACAGGCAGAGCAAAAGAGGTATCGCCACTTACAATAGTTCTTTCAATACTATTCCTTGGCAAATTCTTCCTTGTATTCTAATTATACTTTAAATATTTATAAATCTAAAAAAGCAGAAAGAAAACCGAGATTCGCAAAGAGTCTCGGTTTTTCTGTGTTGGGAGTGGGCTTACTAAAATCTATATATTTTAATTAGTGAGCCTTTTTTCTAAAATTATATTTGCTTGCTTTTAATTTTTGATGTATAATATAGTAGATGTATTTAATAGACAGATACAGATATTATATAAAATATTGGAGATTAGTATATGTCAAAATTATATTTAGTAGGAACACCAATAGGAAATTTGGGAGATATATCACCTAGAGCCTTAGAAGTGCTTAGTAATGTAGATTTTATAGCTGCCGAGGATACAAGGGTTACTCTCAAGCTTTTAAATCATTTTGAGATAAAAAAACCGCTAGTTACATACCAAAAGTTCACTACAAATGAGAGAGCTATTCAGCTTGTAGAAAGAATAGCCGCTGGTGAATCCTGTGCTATAGTTACTGATGCTGGTATGCCGTGTATTTCTGACCCAGGAGAAGAGCTTGTAAATTTATGTCATAATAGTGGAATTTCTATCGAAACTGTTCCTGGACCAAGTGCTTTAATAACAGCCTTGGCGGCATCAGGACTTCCAACTGGAAGATTTACCTTTGAGGGCTTTTTATCTACAAATGCAAATAGCCGAAAAAAGCACCTTGAAAGCCTTGTTAACGAGACACGTACACTAATTTTCTATGAAGCTCCTCATAAATTAAAGGCAACACTAAGGGATATGGCTAAGTATTTTGGGGAAAACAGACGTGTCACACTCTGTCGAGAGCTTACTAAAATTCACGAGGAGTTTATACGCACAACATTCCTTGAGGCTATGGAAATATATTCCGAAAAAGAGCCAAGAGGTGAGTATGTGCTTGTAGTTGAGGGTGCTGAAGAAATTGAAGAAAAAGCTATTACCTTTGATGAGGCAATAGAAAGAATAAAGCTTCTTTGTGATGAGGGAGAATCGCTTGCTAGAGCATCAAAGCAGGTTGCACTTGAAACAGGCTATAAGAAAAATGAGCTATACAAAGAGATTGTAAAAAGAGAAAATAATTAATAAATATAATAAAAAAAGGAGTGTTTTTATGGAATTGCTTATAGTAACAGGTATGTCGGGAGCTGGCAAGACAAAGGCTATCAACGCACTTGAGGATTTAGGCTATTTTTGTGCTGATAATGTGCCTCCTGTACTTATCAAAAACTTTTTGGATTTGTACTCTATGTATGATAATGACGATGCAAAAATTGCTGTAGTTGTTGATGTTAGAGGTGGACAGCTTTTTGATGAGATTGATAAGGTGCTTTCTGACCTAAAGAAGGATAATATCAATTATAAGCTACTATTTATTGATGCTAATAATGATATTTTGCTCAAGAGATATAAGGAGAGCCGTCGCAGACACCCACTTATGTCTAAGGAGCATCAGCTTATAGAGGATGCTATACTAAGAGAAAAGGAACTACTTTTAAGGCTAAAGCAAAAGGCTGATTATGTAGTTGATACAAGTAATACTCCTCCAAACCAATTAAGATTACGAATAACAGAGCTATTTTCTGGGAAGAAACCAGAGCAGCAGATGTTTATTCATTGTATGTCATTCGGATATAAAAATGGTTTACCATCAGAGGCAGACCTTGTCATTGACGTAAGGGGACTTGATAATCCTTTCTATGACTCAAATATGAGAGAGCTTACAGGTCTTGATGAGAGTGTGCGTGATTTTGTGCTTATTAATGAAAGTACTCAAGGCTTTATATCAAGGTTGTTTGATTTTTTGGATTACAGTATACCACTATATGCAAGTGATGCTAAAAGTCAGCTTGTAATTGCAATAGGCTGTACAGGTGGTAGACATCGTTCTGTAGCAATAGCTGAGGAGCTTAAAAAGCATCTAGTTGAGAATGGCTTTAATGCTGCTGTAACACACAGAGACATACAAAAATCACTGGAGAGAGTATAATTTATCGGGGACAATAGTTATTATTGTCCCTTTTCTGTCATATTAAAATATATAGTTTTTAGTCGGTACTTTCAAATAGTGTATCCGAAAGTTTTACTCAATTTTTTTCAAAAAATTTCGGTTTCAAAAGGCGGAGCCTTTGGCGCTCGTCGCAACGAGCGAAACACTTTTGCCGTGAAAGAGCATTTTCGAAAGTGAATTGTGCGTTAGCACAAGAGAAAACCTTTTGAGATAAAAAAGGTTTTCTTACATGACTAAAACCTATACTATATTGCAAAGTATTAATTTCAGGCAGTTAGTATAGGTCAAATGACGAATGACACGACACTATAGCAATAATAAAACTACTACTAAATACATAATTTATAAATAGAGGTGGTTTTATGAAAAGGTATGTCTATTTTTCTTTACTATTAGTTTCGCTAATTATGCTATTAATCTACGGCTATGTTCAAATAAATCCGCATATAGAAGCCTTAGAGGTATATTCAGTAATAAAGGAAGAGCCAAGAATAATTCTTGATGCAGGTCATGGCGGTTTTGACGGAGGGGCGGAAAATAAGGAGCTAGGTATAGTAGAAAAGGATTTGAATTTAAAAATAGCTCAAAAGCTCCAAAAGCTTTTGTTATTGTGTGGCTATGATGTAGTAATGACAAGAAATTCTGACGAGTCAACCTGTAGTGATGGACTAAAAACAATCCGACAAAAGAAAAATTCTGACATACATAATCGTTTCGAGCTGATGACAGAAAACTCAGATGATATTTGCATAAGTATTCATCTAAATAAATACGATGCCGAATATGTCCACGGTGCACAAGTATTTTATGCCCCCAATGATAGAGGAAGTGATATTCTTGCAGAGTGTGTACAAAAGGCATTTGCCGAAAATCTACAAAAGGATAATAAGAGAAAAATAAAAAAGGCTGATAAATCAATATTTATTCTAAATAATAACAAGGTAAATCCCTCAGTAATGGTAGAATGTGGATTTATTTCCAATATAGCAGAGGGAAGACTACTTAAAAGCCCAAATTATCAAACAAAAATTGCTATGACAATTCTAAAAGGGCTTAGTGACTATAACACAAGAGAGGAACTAGAAAATGCCACCTAAATCGAAATCAAAGACAATATATATATGTAATGAATGTGGATACGAATCTCCTAAATGGATGGGAAGATGCCCTGAATGTCAATGCTGGAACACCTTTGAGGAGGAGGTAAAATTTGTTGGAACAGCAAAAGCACAGTCTACTACAGCAGTGCAAGCAAGTATATTGCCCCAAGATACTACTACTGAAAAGCTTGCAAATGTAGTAGCAGACGAATCCTCACGCTACAAAACACATATAAGCGAGCTTGACCGTGTGCTTGGCGGAGGTATTGTAAGGGGAGCGGCTATTCTCGTTTGCGGTGATCCTGGAATAGGCAAGTCCACAATACTTTTACAGATGTGCGGAAGCCTTGAAGGTGAGCATAGCATACTTTATATTTGTGGAGAGGAAAGTATGCGACAGGTAAAGCTAAGAGCAAATAGGCTAAATTTAAAGGGCGATAATATAAGTATGACCCAGTGTGTAGATGCAGAACAGCTTTCGGAGATTATACTTAGAACAAAGCCAGATATTGTAATAGCGGATTCCATACAGACTATATCAATAGCCTCTCTCTCCTCCTCGTGTGGAAGTGTAACTCAGGTAAGGGAGTCAGCACAGCTACTAATGAACGTATGTAAATCAAACGATATACCACTTTTTATAGTTGGACACGTAAACAAGGACGGAGGAATTGCAGGCCCAAAGGTGCTTGAGCATATGGTTGATACCGTGCTTTACTTTGAGGGAGACAGAAATTTAAGCTATCGTATACTTCGTTCGATAAAAAACCGCTTTGGCTCTACTAATGAGATAGGAGTCTTTGAGATGAATGAGGACGGACTAAGCGAAGTAACCAATCCATCAGAGGCTATGCTTACAGGTAGACCAACCGATGTTTCAGGTACGTGTATTACTTGTCTACTTGAGGGTACAAGACCTATTTTGCTAGAAGTACAGGCTCTTGTTTCAAAAACAAGCTTTGGTACACCAAGACGAGTAGCAACAGGCTTTGACTATCAAAGAATGGGACTTTTAATTGCAGTAATAGAAAAACGGGCAGGATATTTTATGGGGAATTTAGATGTATTTGTAAACGTGACTGGTGGTATGAGAATTGATGAGCCTTCGGCTGATTTATCTGTATGTCTGTCACTAATTTCAAATCTTGTGGATAGGACTATTGATTCCGAGCTAATAGCCTTTGGAGAGGTAGGTCTTACTGGAGAGGTGCGTTCGGTTTCTCAGCTTGTATCTCGTATGAGTGAGGCATATAGACTTGGTTTCAGAAAGTTTATTATTCCAAAGAGCAATCTTAATATGATAGATAAACGAAGCTTTAAAAATGCTCAAATTCTTCCAGTATCAAATCTAAGTGAAGCCATTTCACTTATAAAATAGAGTGGGTTCGCTGTCGCTTACGAATTATGAATGACGAATTACGAATTAGCACTAGAGTTGAGAGTTGAGAGTTGAGAGTGGGTTCGCTAACGCTCACAATGACGAATGGCGAATTAACTATCAAGGATATTAATATAAATTTTTAGTAAAACTTTTTTGGTATACTCTTTGATGGTAGTAACTAAAAAAATATTCTTTTGTTTTTGGATATAAGTATAAAATCTTTTATTTTTTGCAATATAGAATAGATAAAAACACATATTAAATGAAAAAATACACAATATGTGCTGTAAACTACAAAATTATGCAAGTTTTATCGACAAATATTGCATTTAATTAATATATATGTTATAGTGTTAAAAGAGAAATATATCTATTATTTTTGTGGAGGTTATGCTAATGAGTTTTAATAATGAATATTTGCAAAGAGTATTTGACAGCGTGTGTAAAAAAGACTCCTCGGAGCCTGAATATATACAAGCTGTAAAGGAAGTCCTAACTTCACTAGAGCCAGTTGTAAATAAGAGACCCGATATAGAAAAAAATGGTATAATTGAACGACTTGTAGAGCCAGAAAGATTTATTATGTTTAAGGTTGCGTGGGTTGACGATAGCGGTAAGGTACAGGTAAACCGTGGCTATAGAGTACAGTTTAACTCAGCTATTGGTCCATATAAGGGTGGAATACGTTTTCATCCATCAGTAAATGCAAGCATAATCAAGTTCTTAGGCTTTGAACAATGCTTTAAAAATAGTCTTACAGGACTACCAATGGGTGGCGGTAAGGGTGGAAGTGACTTTGACCCAAAGGGCAAGAGTGACAACGAGATTATGCGTTTCTGTCAAAGCTTTATGACTGAGCTATACCGTCATATAGGCGCCGATGTCGATGTTCCAGCAGGTGATATAGGAGTTGGAGCAAGAGAAATAGGATATATGTTCGGTCAGTATAAGCGAATAGTAAACCAATATACAGGAGTGCTTACTGGTAAGGGACTTACATACGGTGGTAGTCTTGGACGCAAGCAAGCTACAGGCTATGGACTTTGTTACTTTACTCAAGAGATGCTTAATAAGATGAAGAATGACAGCTTTGAGAATAAAAAGGTTGTAATCTCAGGCTCTGGAAATGTTGCTGTGTATGCGGCAGAAAAGGCTATTTCGTTTGGTGCGACAGTGGTTGCAATGAGCGACTCAAACGGTTATGTCTATGATGAAAATGGAATAGATATAGAGCTTATGAAAGAGATTAAGGAAGTAGAAAGAAAGAGAATAAGCGAGTATGCTGAGCGTAAAGCAACAGCAAGCTATACAGAGGGCTGTAAGGGCATTTGGACTGTTCCTTGTGATATAGCACTTCCTTGTGCTACACAAAATGAATTAGATAAGGTGGGGGCTGAGGCTCTTGTAAAGAATGGCTGTTTTGCAGTTGCAGAGGGAGCTAATATGCCATCAACTCCAGAGGCTGTGGAGGTATTCCAAAGTAATAATATTCTTTTTGCTCCTGCGAAGGCTGCAAATGCTGGAGGAGTTGCTACATCTGGACTTGAAATGAGTCAAAACTCAATGAGATATAGCTGGACGTTTGAAGAGGTTGACGAAAAGCTAAAAGGAATTATGAAGAACATATTTGCAAGTGCTTATAAGGCTTCTGAGGACTATGCAACAGCTGGTGACCTAGTATCTGGTGCCAATATTGCAGGCTTTATTAAAATATGCGAGTCTATGATTGCTCAAGGAGTAGCATACTAATAAAAATAAAGTAATTAACTAGCTATTACAATACATTTATACTAGTTTGTTGACATATAACCTAAGTTGTGATATTTTATATATAGATTTACAAATTATCTATAAAAACGACAAAATTTATTCTAATTCTTAATTAGAATTGAACACATTATATGTTGAAAAATTATAGTTAATTGTGGTATTCTATAAGTGACGTGAGAAAAGCTGTTTATAAGCAGTTTAAAAAATATAGATTTAAAAATAAGATTGGAGATTTACTATGTCTGAAGGTTCAATGATTTTTGCGAATGAGCACAATGCTGCACCATTAGGTTTGATTGCTATGGATGGAACAAGAGAGTTGGGTACTAAAATCAATGCATATCTAACCAAATGGGCTAATGAAGCAGGAAAGAATGTAGACACATTTCTAATTGAAAATGAATGTCCTCGTTTTTCTTCAGGTGATTCAAAGGGACTTATAAAATCAACAGTTCGTGGCGACGACCTATATTTTATAGTTGACCCAGGTAATTACAGCTGTACATATAAGCTATTCGGTTATGAAAACCATATGTCACCAGATGATCATTTTCAAGATCTAAAGAGACTTATCCAAGCTGCTAGTGGTAAGGCTACAAGAATTAACGTAATTATGCCTCTACTATATGGCGGACGTCAGCACAGAAGAAATTATAGAGAGAGCCTTGACTGTGCATTTGCACTACAAGAGCTTGAAAAGATGGGTGTTGCAAACGTTGTAACATTTGATGCTCACGACCCACGTGTTCAAAATGCCGTTCCTCTAATGGGACTGGATAATGTTATGCCTACATATCAGGTTCTAAAGGCATTTCTACGTGATTTCCCTGAGATTTCATTCGACCGTGATGACTTTATGGTAGTAAGCCCTGACGAAGGTGCTATGTCAAGAAATATGTACTATGCATCGGTTCTAGGTGTCGAGCTTGGTATGTTCTATAAACGTCGTGACTACTCAAGAATTGTAAATGGACGTAATCCTATTGTTGCTCACGAGTATCTTGGTACATCTGTCGAGGGCAAGGATGTATTTATCACAGACGATATTATCTCTTCTGGTGAATCAATGCTTGACATAGCTTATGAGCTAAAGAAAAAGAACGCTAAGGATATTTATGCCTATGCTACATACGCTATCTTTACAAACGGCTTGGAGAAATTTGACGAGGCTTATGAAAAGGGCTTTATAAAGGGTGTATTTGGTAGTAACCTAACATATCGTACACCAGAGCTACTTTCAAGACCTTGGTTCCACGAGGTTGACGTATCTAAGTACATAGCATACTTTATAGCTTGCATAAACCACAATATGTCAATTAGCAACATTGTTGATCCAATAAAGAAGATAAATGCTTTGCTTGACAAACGTAGCAAATAATCAAAATTAAATCTTATGTAAAAAAGGCTAGTCCAGTAAAATGGATTAGCCTTTTTTGAAACCTCTAATTTGAACCTATACTTTCCAGTCTTTTATGATAAGCCTCTCGGAGCTTTCCGACCAATAGGCTTTCGTCTTAAAATCAACCCCTATAAAGCTATTAGCTGTGATGGATAAAAAACCGACAGGGGCTATAATAAAGCACTGTCGGTAAAATTTTATTTATTTTTTCTTAGATAGCTATAAAGCTGACATTTTACCATACCATTGTACAGCTTTCTACGTTTATCAGCCTTTCTACCAAATACCTCCTCGAAGTTTTCAAGCGAGCTGATTATAAAGAAGGATACGTTGTCGTTTGGAACAAATATTTTGCCCATTGTCTTGTACATATCTATTACTTCAGTCTCGTTTGAAAGTCTCTCTCCGTATGGAGGGTTGCACACAACTATAGAACGCTCTGTAGGTAGCTTAAAATCTCTTATATCAGCTTCAGTTACAGATATACTGCTAGGTATACCTGCTTTTTTAGCATTTTCAAGTGATAGCTCTACACATTCAGGGTCAATATCACTTCCGTATGCGTTAAATGCAATATCCTTGCGAACCATAGATATTGCTCTTTCTCTCTCCTCTTTCCATACCTTAGGTGATATTTCTTTCCACTTTTCAGCGGCAAAGCGTCTATATATACCAGGAGCAATATTTTTAGCCTTGTAGGCTGCTTCTATAAGGAATGTAGCAGAACCGCAGAATGGGTCATAAATTTGTGTATCTGGATATATGCGTGCAAGGTCAAGTATTCCAGCCGCTAGTGTCTCTTTGATTGGAGCGGCATTACTGTTACGTCTGTAGCCTCTTTTGTGTAGTCCCACACCACTTGTATCAAGCATAATAGTTACTTCGTCACGAAGAATTGAAAATTGCACCTGATGAGTAGCCCCTGACTCCTCAAACCAATTTACACCATATACCTCAGAAAGTCTTTTTACCATAGCTTTTTTGATAATTGATTGACAGTCTGGTACACTGTGTAGCTGTGAATTAAGTGACCATCCCTTTACAGGGAATGCATCTTTTTTGCCAACAAAGTCCTCAATAGGAAGCTCTGCTACATTATCAAATAGCTCTGTAAATGATGTTGCCTTAAAGGTACCCAATATAATTTGTACTCTTTCGGCTGTTCTTAGCCATAGATTTGCACGAGCAAGCATATTTTCATCACCCGAAAACTCAACTCTGCCATCTGTTACTACAATATCCTTGCCCTCTATTCTCTTAACCTCACCCGAAAGCACACTTTCAAGTCCAAAGTTACAGGGACAACAAAAACGATAATTACTCAAAATACACCTCTAAAATACATAAAAATTAGTTTTATAAACTTTATTTGATTATAACACAAAGAAAAGAAAAAAGCAAAAGGAATATTTTAATTTTAGGAAAAAATAGGCAGCCAAAGACTTTCGTCTCTGACTGCTTATAAATTTAAGCTATATTATAATTTATAAAATTAAGCTTTGCCTGCACAACCCAAAACTGTGTTAATCTTGTGTGCAACTGTCTCTTTAACATGCTCACGAGCTGGTTTTAGGTAAGCACGTGGGTCGAAATCTTTTGGATTTTCAACAAAGTGTTTACGTATACCTGCTGTTAGAGCAATACGTAGGTCTGAGTCAACGTTTATCTTACAAACAGCAAGCTTTGCAGCCTCACGTAGCATATCCTCTGGGATACCTATAGCATCTGGCATTTCACCGCCGTATTGGTTAATCATCTTAACGTCCTCTTGGTTAACTGATGAAGCTCCGTGTAGAACGATTGGGAAGTTTGGTAGACGTTTGCTTACCTCTTCAAGAATGTCAAAGCGTAGTTGTGGCTTTTGACCTGGTTTAAATTTGTAAGCACCGTGGCTTGTACCAATAGCAATAGCAAGTGAGTCAACACCTGTTCTCTTTACGAAATCTTCAACTTGTGCTGGATCTGTAAAGTTAGCTTTATCAGCGTCAACACTTACTTCGTCCTCGATACCCGCAAGTTGTCCTAGCTCGCCTTCTACAGTTACGTATGGTGTATGTGAGTGAGCGTACTCAACAACCTTCTTTGTAAGAGCAACGTTCTCCTCGTATGGTAGGTGTGAACCATCTATCATAACTGATGTAAAGCCACCATCTATACAATCCTTACATGTCTCGAAGTCTGGGCCGTGGTCTAGGTGTAGAACTATTGGAAGACCTGTGTCTTCAACAGCAGCCTCTACCATTTTTACTAGATAGCCGTGTTTAGCGTATTTTCTAGCACTTGATGAAACCTGTAGAATTACTGGAGCATTGTTTTCTTTACATGCTTCTGTGATTCCTTGGATAATTTCCATGTTGTTTACGTTGAAAGCGCCGATTGCGTATCCGCCTTCATAGGCTTTTTTGAACATTTCTTTTGAATTTACTAATGGCATAATCAATTCTCCTTTTTATTATGTGATATACTCATTTTATGTATAATAATAAAATGTATTAAAATCCACTACTATATTATACACAAAAATTATATACTTTTCAATGGTTTTATTTTGTTTGTTTTATTGAGAACAATGTTTTGTGATTTGTGACAATATTTTACATTATTTTTCGTTAACTTCTACATTTTCTATAATAACATCCTCATAAGGTCTGTCATTATAATCTGTTTTTTTGCCTGCAATTTTTGAAATTACATTAATTCCGTCAAAAACCTGTCCAATGACTGTATATTTTTTATCAAGGAATGGGTAGCCCCCAACCTCCATATATTTAGAGACTACCTCCTCGGGATAGTTTTTCTTTAAATCACGAGCAAGCTTTTTGCCTACTGCCTCTCCGTCAACGATATAAAACTGACTTCCTATACTGTTTGGTCTATTAGACTTCGCCATACAAACTGCACCCTTAAAGTGAAATAGATTGTCAGAATATTCGTCAGCTAAGCCGTGTCCCCAAATACTTTCTCCACCCATACCTGTGCCTTCTGGGTCACCGCTCTGTATCATAAAGTTTTTTATTACTCTATGAAATAATAGTCCATTATAGTAACCATTTTTACAATGTGTAATAAAGTTTTCGACACATTTTGGTGCCTCGCTTGGGAAAAACATAATTGACATATCTCCCATATTTGTTTTTAGTGTAACAGTTGTGCCTGTAGGCTCGCTAAATTGTAGTAAGCTCATTATTCTATCTCCCTTTGCTTTAGTCTATTCTATAGTAACCCTTAACAACTCTATCAAGTCCGTTAAAGTCCTTTTCGATACTTATATCAGAAAAGCTATTTTGTATAAATAGATTTTTTACGTCCTCACCCTGCTCCTCGCCAATTTCTACGGCAAGCATACCATCTTTTTTGAGCATCTTTGGTGCAAGGCTCGCTATATATCTATAAAATATCAGTCCATCATCTCCTCCATCTAGTGCAAGGGCTGGCTCAAATTCCAGCTCCCTTTGTAATGATGGAATTACACTTGTTTTTATATATGGAGGGTTTGAGGTTATTACATCAAATTTTTCGCTATCTATATTTAACTCAAATATATCACAATGTATAGGCGTAACGTTTGAAGTAGAGTTTAGCTCTATATTTTCTATGAAGTAATTATAGGCAATATCGGATATTTCAACTCCGTACACCGACGCCAATGGATAGCTTTTAGCTATGGCGATTGGAATACAGCCACTACCAGAGCATAAATCTAGCACTCTTGGTTTTGGTTTATCCTTTATATATTCTAATGAATAGGCCACTAGCATTTCTGTTTCGGGACGTGGAATAAGTACGCCCTTTCCAACCTTAAAATCAAGTCCATAGAATTCCCACTTGCCCAAAATATATTGTAACGGCTCGCCTTTTTTTCTTCTGTCGATTAGTTCAAGATATTTGTTTACTTCTGAAGTAGCTATTGCCTTTGCTCTATTTAAAACATAGTGTTCACGGCTTATATTAAAGGCAAAGAGTAAAAGCTCCATAGCATCAAATTCGCTATCATCTATTTTTTCTCCGAGAAGAACTTCTTTTCCATAGCTATAAATACTGCTGTAAGTAAAATCAGTAGTTGTCATCATTTTCGTCCTCAGGAATTACAGCCTTCATAGCCTCTATTGCTACTGCAAGCTGTTCTAGGTCAGGCTCTCTTGTTGTAAGTCTTTGCATCCAAAGTCCTGGAGCTGCAAAAAACCTTGTAACTGGATTTGAATATCTGCCCATAAGCTTTATACATTCGTATGAAATGCCCACTATTAGTGGTAATAGTAGCAGTTTAATTAGCATACGCAAAAATGGATTTAGAGTTGGAACAAATGAGGTTACGAATATTGATATTACAAGGACTATCAAAATAAAGCTTGTACCACAACGAGGGTGAAAGCGTGTATATTTCTTTGCATTTTCTGGAGTTAGCTCTTCTCCCGCCTCATAGCAAGCAATAGTCTTATGCTCTGCTCCGTGGTACTCAAAAACTCTTGCAACGTCCTTATTCTTTGTGCAAGCAAACAAATATAGTAGAAAAATAACTATTTTTACTATGCCCTCTACAAGAGTTATTAGAAAATGACTATCTGTAACCTTTTTAAGAGGAGCTGTCACAGCTGTAGGAATAACTATAAATAATAGAGAGGCAAGCAAAACCCCAAATATTATAGCTATAAAGTTTATAAAATCACTTACCTTTATTTTAAGCTTAGCTGAAATCCATTTTTCAAATTTGTTTGGCTCTTCTTCCTCGACTCCAGATTTTTCTGCGCTCTTTGTAAGGCACTTAAAGCCTGTTGATAGCGTATCAAATAGATTAAATATACCCCTTACAAATGGTATCTTTTGAGCTGTAGGCTTTTTGCCATCCTTAAAGGTATCCCATATTTCAGTTTCTGTCTCTCCGTTAGGTAGTCTAAGGGTCATTGAGGACTTGTGAGGACCTCTCATCATAATTCCCTCAATAAGCGCCTGTCCGCCTATTGATGTCTTTTTTTCCGTCTTATTTGTATCCAAATAAATTAGCCTTCTTTCTTTTTATTAATTATTATTTTTATTAACAAGTGGCAAGGTAATTGAAACTGTAGTACCCACATTTTTTTGTGAATTAATTTCAAGTATGCCCCTGTGCTTAGCTATTATTTCATCTGCTATTGCAAGTCCTATTCCAGAGCCACGTCGGTTAGATTTGCCCTTGTAGAACTTAGTTTTTATGTTAGGCAGGTCTTCGTTTGAAATGCCTATTCCGTTATCCTGTATTTTTACTGTAAAATATGCCGAGGACATATTTGTAATTATCTTAACCGTCGCTCCATCGTCGGAGTATTTAAGAGCATTATCAAGAATATTTATAAATACCTGCCTTAGTCGATTTTTATCTCCCTCCACTATTGCAAAATATTCAGGCTCATCATATATTATCATTTTATTCTCATTTTTTGCTCTTTGGGTAAACATCATCACCGCATCGGAAAGCTCGGCTATTACGTCCATCTTTTCAAGCTCAAGGTGAAGCCTACCGCTCTGTATTCGTGAAAAGTCAAGTAGCTCCTCAACCATATCCGAAAGCCTGTCCGCCTCATTCATCATAATATGTACGCCTCTATTTACTAGCTGAGGGTCCATATTATCCTCACCAGAAAGTAGGATTGTCTCTCCCCAGCCCTTAATTGCTGTCAGAGGTGTCCTTAGCTCGTGCGAAACAGAAGAAATAAAATCATTTTTTATCCTATCATTATTGGCAAGATTTTCAGCCATCTCATTTATTGATAGGCACAATTCGCTTATTTCATCGTCTGAATGTGTCTCTAGTCTAACCGAAAAGTCGCCCTGAGCTATTTTTTTTGTAGACATATTCATCTCTCCAATGGGTTTAATGAGCGAGTTTACAAAAAATGAGCTAGAAAACATAACGAAGAGAATTATACACAGCCCTATACCGCAAACAATAAGCATTATATATGTTATTTGCTGATTTATTTTATCCAGTGAAACTACATATCTCATAGCTGAAAGGCTTTCGGTAGGTGTAGACGAAAGCACAGTTATAGCAAGTATTTTTTCGTTTTGGTAGTTTTCGATACATTCTCCCAAGCCATTTTTAGATAAAAGAGCATTGTCGTAGTCACAAAATGAGGTCACATTTGTCGGCAAAAATCCACTTGAGGTTATTAGTATTTCCTTTTCATCATTTATTGCCATCAGCTCAAGCTTATCTCTGTACTCATAATTTTCTATGAACTCTCGCAGGCTCTGCAAGAACTTATCTGGATTATTTTGATAAATATTATTTATTTCGTCAGTTACCGTTTCACTTCTTGCGTATATATATTGCTTGGCGGCATTGTAATAATATGCCTTAACAGAGAAGAAAGCCGTTATAATGATAGCGAGAACTATAATTATAATGATTGCAAAGCTATTCATTATCCATTTTTTTGTAATTTTTTTTACAGCCAAAGGAACCCTCTCCTTCCGATAATTATTCTATCCATTTGTAGCCAAAGCCCCAAACGGTCAGCAGATTTTTAGGTGAGCTAGGGTCATCCTCTATCTTCATTCTTAGTCGTCTTACATTTACATCAACTATTTTTTCGTCTCCAAAGAAATCATTACCCCATATATTTTTTAGTAGTACTGTTCTTTCAAGAGCTGTATCTGGATTTTTAAGAAATTGCTCCATAAGCTGAAATTCTACCTGAGTTAAATCTATAACATTATTTCTTTTTGTAAGAACATGACTGCGTGTATTAAGTACAAAGTCACCAGAAATTAATTCATCGGTATTTTGCTTTGGAGTGGCTGGTATATTGCTAACAGTCAAGGAACCAACTCTCCTACATAAAGCATCAATACGAGCTATAAGCTCGCCTGTACTAAAAGGCTTTGTAATATAGTCATCTGCTCCTATCATAAGAGCATTTACCTTGTCCATCTCTTGACTTTTAGCTGAAAGCATAATTATTCCAACCGAAGAATTAAGCTTTCTTATTTCCTTGCAAACTGTAAAGCCATCAATTCCAGGCAGCATAACGTCCAAAAGAGCTATCATAAAATCACTTGGCGAGGAGCTAAATTTAAGTACTGCATCCTCTCCGTTATTTACCCCTACAACCTTGTAGCCCACTCTTTCGAGGTTTATGGTCACAAAATCTCTTATTGAATCCTCGTCCTCGCAAAGTAAAATCTTCTTTTCATTCATTGTCATACATCTCCTTTTGATGCTACTCTAAAGTATAGTAAATAAGTCCTTAATTTCCTGTTCTGTAACAATTAAATCCTTATATTTTTTTATTATTTCCTTGTTTTCGTCTGTGATATTTTCCTCATCACTCATTGGCAAATATCCCATATATATCTTACCATTTCTGTTTGCAATATCAAAATATCTTTGTACATCTAGCTTATCAATAACCTCCTGAGAGGAATAAACCTTTATTTTGAGTAGTGTAATTTTGTGGTCAAAAACATCATCATTTTCGTTTATAAAAAATACTATTTCGCTCTTATCTTGATATGTAAATATACTAAGCTTAGGATTTTGCCACTGCTTTGGTATTTTAAAATATATTGAGTTATTGTAGTCAATATATGTCTTTTGGTCAATTGACTCTGGAGCTATTATATTATTATTTTCACTAGTTATTTTAAACTGAATGTAGTCAATAAAATACTCAGCATTACCTGCCTGCTTGTCATAGCCATAGGCTATATTTTGATAAGGAATTTCGATTATTCCATCATTATCAATGTCAGATGAAATAACAGGAATTTTTCTATAATTTGCCTCCTGCATTTCAAGAGGTAAAAACTCGTTATCCACTATCCTATATACATACGTTGTGTAGTTATTGTCATATAGCTTAGCGTCAATAATTATACATTTTGTATCGCTGTCTATATTACCAATCTGAACATTTTGAAAGCTAAGTATATCGTTTGGCAGTATTTGATAGCCCTTTGAAAATAGTACATCATATTCATCTATGCCAAAGCAGTACATATTTGGAGAAGAACCGCTAAATTTATCACTTAGTTCAAAAAATAGAATGTCCGTCATTCCGTCTCCATCAAAATCTGTTATGAGTAATTCTGAATAGTCGAACATTTTATTTAGATTTAATTCAAAGCTTCCGTATATATTTTGCTCACAATCGTATAGGGCAAGTAGGCTCTGTGAGGTTTCGTCTGGCTGAAGACCAATTAGGAGCTTATTTTTTCCACCTATCTCACGATAATCAACAAAGTTAATGTCACCTGAATAGGCAAGGTCACTTAGTATTTCTCCAACATACCAATTTTCGTCCTCGCAGTACAAAACCGCCATTTTTATTGTGTTTTTGCTTTTGGTCTTAAAAAAACAAAGAGCCTCATCTATTCCATCATCGTTTAGGTCTATAAAATTAAAGCCCGATGAGTATTGTCCATTTTTGGGATATTTAATCGAAAATTCCTCATCAATAGCTGATTCTAAAGCAGTTGTTATACTTATCTGTAGGTCGCTCAGCTTTGGTGGAGTTAATATTTTTTCTATGTTAAGCTCTATCGGTGTACAGCCAGAAAATGTGAATATAATGGATGTAATTAGTGATAGAAGAATAGTTTTTGTGATTTTATTCATATTTTATTAGTTTTATCCTTTAGTTTTCTATGTCTATAGTTATACATCATAATTATATCATACTAAAAAGATATATTAAAGTGTTCTTTGTAAATTATTTTTTGCACAAAAAAGGCTACAACAAAATGTCATAGCCTTAAAATTAATCAATATAAATTCTTTGTACTCGTGGGGATATTGCACAAATTCTTTCGTAATGAACAGTATCTGTCATATCCGCAAGCTCTTCAAAGGTTATTTCTTTTCCGTTGTCCGAGCCTACAAGAATAACATTGTCTCCCATTTCTACATTTTCAATATCTGTTACGTCTGCCATTAGCTGATCCATACAAACTCTGCCAACTACTGGCGCATATTCTCCATTAATAATAACTCTTGCCTTGTTACCAAGAATACGTGGGTAACCGTCAGCATAGCCAATAGTTACTGTTGCAATTTTTCTGTCCTCTGTAGCGGTGTAGTGTCTGCCGTAGCTAAGAGTATCACCCCTATGTATAGTTTTTACCATAGCTACTGTGGCGTGTAGTGACATAAGTGGCTTAAGCTCGAGTATATTTTGTAGCTCGCTTGATGGTGCAAAGCCATACTGAGCAACGCCAACTCGCACCATATCTAGTCTTGCCTCTGGATAGAGTATTCCAGCCGCTGAATTTGCACAGTGCTTTATTCCTGTGTCAATTCCTGCCTCGTTTAATGCACTACAGCAGTCAAGAAACCTTTGTAGCTGTTCGTGGGTAAACTTCACGCTACTATTGTCTCTTTCGTCTGCCACAGCAAAGTGAGTAAATACTCCAGTTATGTTTATGCCATTACTCATAACATTTTTTACATCACGAATTAGCTTTTTCCTATCAAGCGTGTTGTAGCCAATTCTTCCCATACCTGTATCAAGCTTTAAGTGACAATCTACAGTAAAGCCACCATTTTTTGCATAGTATGAAATTTTTTCGGCATACTCGTGAGAAAATAGAGCTTGAGTGAGCCTGTATTCGCTTAACTCTCTTGCATCCTCAGGAGCAGTATATCCAAAAATTAGTATAGGCTTATTTATACCATTATTTCTAAGCGTTATACCCTCACTAAGGGTTGCCACTCCAAACCAATCCACTCCCAGCTCCTCAGCTTTTTTTGCTATTGCTTCATCACCGTGTCCATAGGCGTTCGCCTTTATTACAGCCAGATATTTTGTACCAATATGCTTTTTTATAATATTAAAATTATGCGTATAATTACTAAAGTTAATTTCTGCCCAAGCTCTGTGTTGCAAGGAAAACACCTCTTTCAATTATTGAGTTATATACGTTTGCCCAAAATTTCAATATTTTCGTTATAAAATTCCTCAAATGTATCATTATCCATATGATAGCGTATTTTTTCCATTAGAGTATTGTAGAAATATAGGTTGTGCATAACTGCAAGACGCATTCCAAGCATTTCGCCAGATTTAAGCAGATGTCTTACATAGGCTCTTGAGTGGTTGCGACAAACAGGACAATCACATTTTTCATCAATAGGACGCAAATCATCAGCGTACTTTGCGTTATGTATATTAATTATTCCGTCCCAAGTAAATATATGTCCGTGGCGAGCATTACGGCTAGGCATTACGCAGTCAAAGAGGTCTACACCTCTGTGTACACCCTCAAGAATATTTACAGGGGTACCTACTCCCATTAGATAGCGTGGCTTATCCTTTGGCATATATGGTTCTACAGCCTCTATTATTTCGTACATTTCTTCAGCTGTTTCACCAACTGCAAGACCACCTATAGCATATCCGTCAAGGTCTAGCTTTGCAATCTCCTTCATATGCTCTATACGAATATCTGGGTATGTGCCACCTTGGTTAATACCGAATAGCATTTGGTGCTGATTTATGGTTTCTGGAAGTGAATTAAGTCTATCCATTTCAGCCTTACAGCGCTTGAGCCAACGAGTTGTACGAGCTACTGATTTTTCAACATAATCTCGTGGAGATGGGTTTTCTATACACTCATCAAAAGCCATAGCTATAGTAGATGCTAGATGAGATTGTATTTGCATACTCTCCTCAGGTCCCATAAAAATACGTCTGCCGTCAACGTGAGAGTTAAATGTAACGCCCTCCTCGGTTATTTTGCGTAGCTGAGCAAGAGAAAACACTTGAAATCCGCCACTATCTGTTAGGATTGGTCTATCCCAATTCATAAATTTATGTAGTCCACCAAGCTTATATATAAGCTCGTCACCTGGTCTAACGTGAAGGTGATAGGTATTACAAAGCTCCACCTGGCATTTTAGCTCATTTTTTAGGTCTAATGAAGATATACCACCCTTAATAGCGGCTGATGTGCCAACATTCATAAATGCTGGTGTTTCAACTGTACCGTGAACGGTAGTAAATGTACCACGTCTAGCGGTACCACAGTTTTTTATTAATTTATACATTTATTTTTACTCCTATATATTATTTAGTATACATATCAAATTATTATATCATTTTACATATATTATTTCAAGGAAAAAATACTATAATATATTTTTTTGACAAATTGCACTAAAGATATTGACATTCTTGTAAATGGTGTTTATAATAATAGCTGTCAAGACACCTGTATATACAAAATATTTAATCAAGTATGAGGAGAAGAAAATGAAAACTAAATCAACAGTACAAGAGCTATGCACCACGGCACTTTTGTGTGCAATCGGAATATTAATACCAATGGTCTCTCCATTAAAGCTAGTAATTCCACCAATGAGCTTTACCTTTGCAAGTCATGTAGCAATATTTATAGCAATGTTTATGAACCCACGAGTAACATTATTTGTATCACTTGGAACAACACTTGGCTTTGCACTAAGTGGTCTGCCACTAGTAGTAACTTTGCGTGCACTTTCACACGTTGTATTTTCTGTATTTGGAGCATATTGGCTACAAAAAAATTCGAGTGTAATGCAGTCTCCTGTAAAGATGCTTATTTATAATCTAGTACTTGGTATACTACACGCCTTGGGCGAAGTTTTAGTAGTAACAGGCTTTTTCCTAGCAGGACAGGATTTAAAGGGAACCTTTACTTATGTAGTATGGGGACTAGTTGGACTTGGAACAGTGGTACACAGTATGATTGACTTTTATATTGCAGTTCTATTGTGGAACCCAATCAGTAAATATATAAAGATGGGCTTTAAAATTAACTATAAAGCATCAAAGCACATAGCTAATGCTGTGGCAAGATAAATTAATATTGTCGCTTTTGATTATGAATGACGAATTTTCATTAGAGTTGAGAGTGGAGATAAATAGACGGTAAGTTTAGACTAAATAAGATAGTTATATAGACGAAACGTCATTATACTCAAAGCTTTCGGATGAACTCTTTGAGAATACTGACTCAAAAATATAAAATTAAACAAATACGCTCGACCGCTAAATATGTGGTCGAGCGTATTTTTAAATTATCAATTTATGCTAAGTATTTTAATACAAATTTCCATAATATAGCTTTTAACCTCTAAGAGCTTCAGCCTCAGCAATAACTGCCGCCTCAAGATTTTGTGGTAGTGGCTCATAGCGTTCAAAATCAAGTGTGAATGAGCCTCTGCCTTGAGTAGATGAGCGAAGGAAGGTTGTGAAGTCGAACATCTCTGACATAGGAGCCTCAGCAAGAATTTCCTGCATACCGTCGTCCATTGGATTCATACCGAGAACTCTGCCACGGCGTTTGTTCATCTCGCCCAAAATATCACCTGTATTTGCGTCTGGAACATATACAGTAAGCTTGCCTATTGGCTCAAGAATAATAGGAGAAGCATCAGGAAGTCCTGCCTTATAAGCAAGAGATGCTGCTGTCTTAAATGCCATTTCAGATGAGTCAACTGGATGATAAGAACCGTCAACAAGTGTAGCCTTAAGTCCTACAACTGGGTAGCCAGCAACAACACCTGTCTTTATTGCATCTTGTAGGCCTTTTTCAACAGCTGGGAAGAAGTTCTTTGGAACTGCGCCTCCGAATACTTTTTCTTCAAATACAAGCCCATCGCTGTCACATGGCTCAAATTCTATCCAAACATCACCATATTGACCGTGACCACCAGATTGCTTTTTGTGTTTACCTTGAACCTTTACTTTTTTGCGTATAGTCTCTCTATATGCTACACGTGGCTTTGTAAGCTTAACCTTTATACCGAATTTGTTTAGTAGCTTTGATATAACAACGTCAAGATGTTGTTCGCCAAGTCCAGAAATTAGGAATTGTTTTGTTTCAATGTTGTTTTCAAAGGATAGAGCAGGGTCCTCCTCCATAAGTCTTTGTACAGCACCTGCAATCTTGCCCTCATCGTTTTTGTTTTCGATTTCTATTGCCATTGTTAAGCATGGTCTTGGGAATTCAACACGTTTACAAGAAACAACACGCTTAGGGTCGCAAAGAGTGTCACCTGTCTCTGCGTTAGGTAGCTTTGTAATAGCACCTATATCACCAGCAACAATTTCCTCAACCTCGTCTTGACGTTTACCCTTAACATAAAGTAGCTTACCTAGCTTTTCTGCCTCTCCAGTTCTTGCGTTAATAATATTTGATGTAGCAGTAAGCTTACCTGAAATAACCTTTACAAACGAAAGCTTTCCTACAAATGGGTCTGCAACTGTTTTAAATACGAAAGCAACAGTAGGATCATTTATATCGCAACTAATATTAACTTCTTTTCCGTCCTTATCAATAGCAACCTCGCTTGCTTGCTCTGTAGCTGAAGGAACAACCTCAAGCATAGCGTTTAGTAGTGGGTGAATAGCCTCTGTAGTTACGGCTGAGCCACAGTATACAGGGTCTATAATACGTTTCTTTATACCATTGTGAAGACCCTTATATATCTCTTCTTCAGTAAACTTTTCGCCATCAAAGAACTTAGTCATAAGGTTATCATCTGTTTCAGCAATAGCCTCATATAGACTATTTTTCATTTCTTCTATGTAATCGGCAGCAGCGTCTGGTAAAGCTCTCTCTTTTCTTTGTCCTGATGTATCATAAGCAAATATTTCATCAGTAACAAGGTTTACATAGCATACTACCTTGTGGTTTTCGATGTAAGGAACAACGATAGGGCAAATTCTGTTACCAAAGGTCTGTTTCATTTGTGCCAAAACCTTATTAAAGTCAGCATTTTCTCTATCCATCTTATTTATGTAGAACATAACGTTCTTACCTAGCTTGTGGGCTGATTTATAAGCCTTTTCAGTACCTACGTTTACGCCAGATTTACCCGATACAACAATTAGAACAGTTCCAGCTGCTCTTATACCCTCAAGAGAACCAACCTCAAAGTCAAATAGTCCTGGGCAGTCGATTAGATTAATTTTTGTATCCTTCCATTCAATAGGAGCCACAGCAGAGGAGACGCTAATTTTACGTTTGATTTCTTCTGGATCAAAGTCGCAAATTGTATTACCGTCAACAACACGTCCTAAACGTTCAGAAGTTTCGGCTCTGTATAGCATAGCCTCTGTAAGAGATGTTTTACCTGCTCCGCTGTGGCCTGTAACAGCGACATTTCTTATCTTGTCTGATGAATATTGTTTCATAATAATATAGCCCCTTTCGTTTGTCGAGATTACTCGAAGCAACACTTTGTTATATTTATATAGTTTTTATTAATATTAGAATAAAAAACTATTAATAATGTTGCACATTGTATATATTATACATACTATTTGTGCAATTTGCAATACTATTTTTATAATAAAGATGTTTTTTTATTACAAATTATAGGTGATTTTTTTGTGTAATTTTTTTAGTTTGTCTTTTTATAGCTATAATTAACTAAAAAGAGGTTTTTTGTAGGGGAAATACTTTAACTAGTGTGTTGCAAAAAAGCTGAAAATCTGATATTATAATTATGTATAAATATAACCTAAGAAAATATATGATAGTTATATTTAATATTCTCATTATTTAAAGGGAGTGGAATAGAATTGAATAAAATAACAATTAACGTTAATGGTAAGGATTATAGATTGGTAACTGAAAGTGAGCCTGAGCATATTCAAGGTATAGAGAAGGAGTTAAACGATCAAATTAATTCTCTTTGTGGAAAAAGAATAGATATCGGTTTTCAAGACGCCCTTGTGCTTATCGCACTTAATTTGTTTGATGCTCGTTCGTCAAACGAAGAAAAAATAAAGGAGCTTACAAATGAAATTACACAGCTTAAGGCTCAGAATTTTCAGCTACAGTCACAAATAGAGGCACAAAACCTATCGAATAAAAAGCTACAGGATTTACTCAACGAGGCGGCTGAGCAAATTAGCATTATGAGTGAGCAAATAACAATATGTAGTGATAAAGAACCAGTAGAAGAGGCAGAAATCGAAATTACAGATGAGACAGTTGAGCATAATAAGGTGTACTCTGAGACAGAAAAAGCTGAATGTGAGGATGACGAGCTAGCTTTAGAGGAAACAGAAAAAACTCATGAGAGTATATCAGAAAAAGCTGTGGAGTGCAAAGCAGAAGAAGTGCCATTAGATGAGAATGACGAGGCTTTAACTATAGATGATACTACTGAGAACTCTAAAAAAATAGAAGAAAAAGATAATTTTTCAGCTATGCTTGATTACATAATAGAGAGCGAAAAAGAAGATGCGGATGCTCAAGTAGAAGAGATATATAATATAGACTCAGCTGATTTATCAGAAGATATAGATGCTACAGAATGTGCTGATAATCTACTCAAAAATGAAGATAAGGATACACTAGAGCCTTCAGAGGATAATTATGAGGATATGTATCCTAAATGCGAGGAGAACGAGGAAGTTATTGATGTAGACGAGGCTACAGAGGCTACAGAGGCTACAGAAAAAGACATATCCGAGGTCACAGCTGAGGAAATGAACAATGAGTTTAATAATATACTAGACAATGCTCAAAAGGTTCTTAATGAGGTAATTGCAAATTATGAGGCTCAAGAGGAGCAGGAGGATGAAAAGCCAGATTTTGTCATTCCTCAAGGAATAGAAGAAAGAACAGATTTCAGAAATTTTGATGCAACAAATAGCTTTGTTGGTGATAGTGATATGCAAAGTCAAATACTTAACTTTTCATCAGAAATAGACCAAAGAAATGAAGAGGCAGAGCAGCTTCGCCACGAGGTGGAAAGAATAAAAAAGAGAATACCAATAGTTAGATCTAAGAGATATTGATAAATAGGATTTGGAGAATTAAATGGAAATATTAGCGCCTGTAGGTGGAGAAGAACAATTAAAAGCGGCGGTAAGATGTGGAGCAAATGCTGTATATCTTGGAACAAAGGGCTTTAATGCTCGTAGAAATGCGACAAATTTTGACCGTGAGGAGCTGTATAATGCAGTTAGCTACTGTCACGCAAGAAACGTAGCTGTACATGTAGCGTTGAATACAATTTTAAAGGACAGCGAGACAGACGCTCTTCTAAAAGAAATAAAAATGATAGCAGACTGTGGAGTAGATGCGGTAATTGTGCAGGATTTGGGAGTAGCGGCACTTATAAAAAAATGTGTTCCGACACTCGCAATTCACGCATCAACTCAGCTTTCAACGCACAATGCAGAGGGAGCTATATTACTAAAAAAATACGGTTTTTCAAGAGTAGTGCTTGCTCGTGAGCTTTCTGAGGACGAAATAATAGATATAGTAAATAGAACAGGTATGGAGGTTGAAATCTTTGTACATGGAGCTCACTGTATGTCTATGTCTGGAAACTGCTATATGTCATCAATGTTTGGAGAAAGAAGTGGAAACAGAGGACTGTGCGCCCAGCCTTGCAGACTTAATTTTAAATCGAGAGCTGGAGAGTATGCTCTATCACTAAAGGATATGTCACTTATAGCTAAGATGTCCCGCCTTGTGAATACAGGAGTTGTCTCATTAAAAATCGAGGGAAGAATGAAGCGTCCAGAGTATGTAGCGGCGGCGGTATCCTCTTGTGTAGATGCACTCAAGGGTCTTTCCCCAGATATTGATACCTTGCAGGCTGTATTTTCAAGAAGTGGCTTTACAGATGGATATTTCGAGGGTGAACGTGGAAGAAATATGTATGGCTATCGCACAAAGGATGACGTTACAGCGGCAAGCTCTGTTTTTAAGCAGCTTGGCATTTTGTATAAGGACGAGACCCCACTTGTTTCCGTGGATATGAGCCTTGCAATAAAATCAGATAAAAAGGCTACATTAGTAGTAACAGACGGAAAAAATAATATTACAGTAGAGGGTGATGTACCACAAAAGGCTATTAATGCTCCAACAACCTTTGAGCTTGCTGAGCGTAGTCTAAAAAAGACTGGTTCTACACCATTCTACCTTAACAAATTAAGTTGTGACATAGAGGACGGACTTATTTTACCCGTTTCTCAAATTAATAAAATGCGTAAGCAAGCACTTGACGAACTTCTTGAGGTGAGGGGAATAGTTAAGCCACATAAATTCATAGAGCCACCTGTGGAGATGCTAAATCATCCAAAGCTCCTTATAATGCGTTATCCTGAATTATACTCAAGACTTGAAAATATTACTCAGCTTACAGAAAAGGTGAGAGAAAATAGTGAAAAGATTATCCTGCCTCTCAGCGAAGCGTATAAAAATATAGATGTCATAAAAACTATCTCTACAAAGATAGTTGCAGAGATGCCAATGCTTGTATTTAAGTCAAATACAGAGAGGGTTAAAGAAAAGCTTATTAAGCTAAAGGAAAATGGCATTGATACAGTTATGGTCGGCAGTATAGGAGATATTGCTATTGCTCAGGAGCTAGGACTTAAAGCAATAGGCGATTATTCATTAAATATTATGAATACTATTGCTATGAATGAGCTAAGAGATATGGGTATTACTGAAACCATTGTCTCATTTGAAAATTCGCTTAAAAATATACATACAATGGGCGATGCCTTGCCTTATGGTGTAATTGCCTATGGATACTTACCTCTTATGACGTTTAGAAACTGTCCTAATAAGCTAGAGACAGGCTGTGGAAATTGTAAGGGAATAGCAAAGGTAACAGATAGAATGAATAATGATTTTACACTTTTGTGCCGTGAAAAGCAGTATTCACAGTTATTTAATACAGTACCACTTTATCTAGGAGATAAAAAGGATAGCTTAAATGGACTATCCTTTAGTGTACTATATTTTACAAAGGAAACTTCCTCAGAGTGTGACAAGGTGATTGATTTGTGGACAAGGGGAGCCTCATATAGTGGAAAAAAGACAGGTGGACTTTACTTTAGAGACCTAATGTAAAATAAATTTATTTATAAGGATTAGAGGAATATATATTGGCAGATATTAGTAAACAAAAGGACGAGCTTAGAAAAGAGCGTCGAAAGAGAAATGCGGCTAATAAGCTAAAAAAGACTATTTTTTATACAATAATACTTATTGTGTTCTTCGCAATTATATTTCTTTGGTTTATATCAGAAAACTATGATTTAAAGTCTAGAGCTAGGTGTAGGTCGGCATCGCAAATCAGCGGAAAGGGCTTTCCTATTACTCTTGAGGACGCAAATGTAAAGCAACTTTTGCCTGTTGAGGACGACATAGCGGTTGTTACAAAAACAGCAGTATATATATATAACCAAAATGGAGCAAGACTATATACAGATGTAAATAAATATATAAATCCAATGATAAAGACAGCAGGATATAATATACTAACCTATGATTATGGTGCCTCAAACTTTAAAATTTCAAATAATCTTGGAATTGTATATGAGGGTTCGGTAGATAGTAAGATTTATGATTGTGATATTACCTCAAACGGCTATTATGCTGTGGCACAGATGCCATTGGGAGCCTTATCTCAGGTTACGGTCTATGACAATAGCAATAATAATATCTATGATTGGAAAACCTCTCTTGGCTATATAACGGACGTAAGCTTTAATAAAAAGGGAGACCTACTTTCTGCAGTAACCATAAATTCTGACGACGCATATTTATTTTCTAGCCTATCAATCCATAATATAAAAAAGGATATAGCGCCAATTTATATTAAGCTTGATAGAGAGATAGTATTATCTACTGTTTGGACAAAACAAAATAAGCTACAGGTCATTACCGATAAGTCAATAAGAATTTATGACAGTAACGGAGAAACTCTTTTTATTGTAGATACACCTAAAAATATGAGTAGGTACCTTAATTCCGAAAACGGAGGGGTATATATTTCTTGCTACAATAAATATACCTCTCAGTCCACCATATATTCTTTTGACAAGCTACTAAGAAATATAGGAGAAACCACTATTGATGAAAAGGTAGAGGAGCTTATAACAGATACGGATAGACTTATGATAGTTACTGATACATCTGTCTATCTTTCAAACCCAAAGCTTTCTGAACTAAATAAAAGAGACTATGGAGCAGTAAGTAAGATTGAGATGGTTGGAAACAAATACTATAGTGTAAAATCTAACGAGCTATTTCACGGTGTGCTTTAAATTTTATAGAAAATGGAGAAAATATGAATATAAGTATAATTATTGATTTAGTCTTTATATTGATAGCCCTTGTTATAGTACAAAGAAACTATAAGCAAGGTTTTTTAACAGCGGCGATTAAGCTTGTCGCTGTATTTATTTCGTGGATGCTTGCCGCAAAGCTAGCACCAATAATTGCAGTAAGAATATATAATAGCTATCTAAGAGAAAATATAATACTTTTTATAAGTGAAAATATAGCAAATGCTGGAATTAATATTGAAAATGCAGGCTTATCCATTGAGCAGATAATAACGCAGGCATTTGGAGATGGCAGACTTAGCGAGATTATGCAAAAGCTAATCACAATGGGAGCAAATGCAGAAATAACTCAAAATATTCTTGCGAATGTTGCTGATGCTGGTGAGATAAGTCAAAAGATAGAGCTTAGCATAGTAGGACCTATAGTGATAAATGTTGTAAAAACTGTGGCATATATACTAATATTCTTTGTGACAGTTACCATACTTAATATTATCGCGAGGGTGTGTAAGATAGTAAATAAATTGCCTCTTATCGGTGGACTAAACCACTTGCTTGGTGGTGCTATGGGAATAATTATAGCATTTTTATCAGTTTGCGTAGTCTGTGTAATACTAAACCTACTAGTTGTAATATTGCCAGCTGACAATGGATATTTGACTATGGAAATACTAGAAGGCTCTAAAATTTATGGATATCTAAAGAGTATACAGTTTATATCTATGCTTAATGGCATAGTCTAAATTTAGACTATGTGATTAAAAGTAAGAAATAAAAAATTAGATTTTCAAAAATCTTTAAATGTATTCATACAAAATTAACATAAAAAGTGGTATAATATCAAATGTATAGGTTTTAATTAAACTCTCAAAGAGTGTATCTGAAAGTTTTACTCAATTTTTTTCAAAAAATTGCGGTTTCAAAAGGCGGAGCCTTTGTCGCTCGTCGCAACGAGCGAAATGCTTTTGCCGTACAAGAGTATTTTCGAAAGTGAATTTTGCCGTTAGGCAAAAGAGAAAACCTTTTACGATAAAAAAGGTTTTCTTATATGACTAAAAGGTCGGGGTCGCCCGACAGCGATATTCAGCTCAGTTTATCCTTGACTTATACTAGCTACCTGAAAACAAGACCTTTTCTAAAATTACGAATGACGAATTACGAATGACGAATTGACTGGAAAGGATAGTTATATAAAATTTTTAGTCAAGCTTTTTATAAAAAGGTTGCGGTTTCAAAAGGCGGAGCCTTTGTCGCTCGTCGCAACGAGCGAAATGCTTTTGCCGTACAAGAGTATTTTCGAAAGTGAATTTTGCCGTTAGGCAAAAGAGAAAACCTTTTACGATAAAAAAGGTTTTCTTATATGACTAAAAGGTCGGGGTCGCCCGACAGCGATATTCAACCCAGTTTATCTTTAACCTATACTAGCTACCTGAAATCAAGATTTCATAATATAGTATAGCTATACAAAAATAAAAATTAAAAAGAAAGGCAAATTTATGAAGAATATGTTATGTAGCAGATGTAAAAAGCGTATGGCAGTCGTTTTTATGAATAGAATAGAAAACGGCGAAACCATTAGCGAAGGACTCTGCCTAAAATGTGCTAAGGAACTTAATATACCTGGCTTCTCAAATATTATAAATAGTTTAAATATATCTGAAGAGGATATTGACAATATGAGTGATATGCTTGAGGATATGAATTTAGATGATATGAACCTTGACGAGTTTTTTGAGGAGGGTGGAGCAAAAGCTATGCCACTAATTCAAAATATTATGGGAAGTATGCTCGGTGGTAAAGCTAAAGATGACGATGACGAGGATACAGACATAGTACTAAGGGACGATGACAAGGAAGAAAAAAATTCTGATATAGCTGTTTCCGATAAAAACAAAAAGAGTAAGGCAGAAAGACGAGAGAAAAAACACGCAAAATATAAATATCTTGATAGCTTCTGTACAAACCTAAACGAAAAGGTTGAGGAAAATAGCATTGACCCAATAGTTGGAAGAGACAAAGAGATTTACCGTGTAATACAAATACTTAATAGAAGAATAAAGAATAACCCTTGTCTAATAGGTGAGCCTGGTGTTGGTAAGACAGCTATAGCTGAGGGTATAGCTCAAAAGATAGTAAATAAAGAGGTTCCACAAAGACTTAGTGACAAGGTAGTTTATCTTCTTGACCTTACAGCTCTTGTAGCAGGTACGCAGTTTAGAGGACAATTTGAGGGCAGAGTAAAGGGACTAGTTGATGACGTTAAGCGTGCTGGAAATGTAATTCTATTTATAGATGAGGTGCATACCCTTGTTGGAGCTGGTGACAATAATGAAGGCTCAATGAATGCGGCAAATATACTAAAGCCAGCCCTTTCTCGTGGAGAAATACAGGTAATAGGTGCTACTACATTTAACGAGTACAGAAAGAATATAGAAAAGGACGCCGCTCTTGAAAGACGCTTTCAAACAGTAAAGGTTGGAGAGCCTACAATAGATGAGGCAACAGAAATTATAATTGGAATTAAAAAGTATTATGAATCCTTCCACAGAGTTTCAGTTTCCGATGCTATGGCAAGAAAAGCAGTTGAGCTTTCAGAAAGATATATAAATGATAGATTTTTGCCAGATAAGGCAATAGACCTTCTTGATGAGGCTTGCTCTTGCTCCTCACTAGCAAATAAGGATTTAGAAAAATATGATACTCTATATGCTAAAAAGGTTTCTCTTGATGAAGAAATAGAGGATATAGAGGGACGAAATGAAGTAGACTATGAGCTACTAGCTCAAAAGAAGTCGGAGAGTGCTCGCCTTGCGGCGGAGATAGAGGAGCTTTCAAAGACAGCTCTTAACGCTCCAGTTACAGAAAAGGACTTTGCAGAGGTAATTGAGCTTTGGACAGGAATACCAGCAAGCAAGATAGAGGCGACTGAAACAGAAAAGCTAGGAGACCTTGAAAATTCTCTCAAAAAGACAATAGTTGGTCAGGATGAGGCAATTAGACAGGTATCAAATGCTGTTAAGCGTGCAAGAATTAGACTGAATTCACGCAAGAAAAAGCCAGCATCATTTATATTTGTAGGTCCTACTGGTGTTGGTAAAACTCAGCTAGTAAAGGATTTAAGTGAGCATCTATTTGACAATGTAGAGCCACTAATAAGACTTGATATGTCAGAGTTTATGGAAAAGCATACAGTCAGCAAGATTATAGGTTCACCTCCAGGCTATGTTGGATATGATGAGGCGGGTCAGCTTACAGAAAAGGTTCGTCGCAGACCGTATTCAATAGTTCTTTTGGACGAGATAGAAAAGGCGCACCCAGATGTACTTAATATCCTACTTCAAATAATGGACGAGGGACATATAAGGGACGGACAGGGTAGAGATGTTTCATTTGAGAATGTAATACTAATAATGACGTCTAACGCTGGTAGCGAAAAGCGTGAGACAGCCGTAGGCTTTAACCGTGAACCTCAGCAGGTAGAAAAGGAAAAGGCTATGGACGGATTAAAGCAGTTCTTGCGTCCTGAATTTTTGGCTCGTGTAGATGAGATAATAACCTTTAATCAGCTTACCGAGGAAAATTATGCGGATATTGCGGCTATTGCCCTTGATGAATTAAAGCTTTCTCTAAAGGAGCATAATATACTGTTCGACTATTCAGATGAGGCAAAAAAGAAGCTCGCTCACATAGCATTTAATAATAAAAATGGAGCAAGAGATATTCACAGACAAATAAGAATATTTGTAGAGGACCCTATCTGTTCACTTATGACAGACTCCTCAAAAGCTGTGCCATCACTTGTAAAGGCAGTAGTAAAGAATGATAAGGTAGAGCTTGAAACAGCATAATTAAAGCTTAATATGATAATAACTAGAGCGTATGTATTAATTTACATACGCTCTAGTTGCTTTAGCTCATCTTAAATATATACCAAGTGTCTGAAATTATGACTTTTAAAAATTGCGAATGACGAATTGACTAGACGGATAGCGTTACTTATTATTATTTGTAAAAAAGCTTTAGAAAAAAGGGCAAAATCACCTTTTAGTGCAAAAAAACCACCAGCCTAGCTGGCGGTTTTGACTTTTAAGCTTTATTTTACGCTTGTGGTGGCTCGATTGGTGTAAGTCCAGAAACTAGATGAATTTTACGAGTATGATATTCATTTCTAAACTTCTTGTCAATTCTTTCCATAACCTTTAGTCCGTTTTCATAATTTATAAGAGAAAGTATAACGGCATATTGGTTTGGACTGCAACGAGTGAATATATCTGAGCTTCTTAGTGAGGATTTAATTACCTCCTCTAGCTTTTGCATACCTTTTTCTTTAATCTTTGGAGAAAGGTCCTCGGAATCATCAGTAGGAGTTACTGTGATAAGTGCCATAAATACCGAGTATCCAGTTCTTTCAATACTTCTGGAAATAAACTGATAAATTCTTCTAAATACCTCATATTCACAGTAAAGAGGTGATTTTTCCTTGCTGTCGTCCTTTGTAAGGTCGGTTTTTAGCGTCTTTATATCAATATTATTTGTATTTACGCATTGTGAAATTTTGTCATAAAGCTCCGTTGTCTTGTCTGAAAGCTCTATTCCTAGCTTCTCGTAGAATTTTTCTCGTAAGGTTGAATAATAGTTTATAGCCTTACGTCCTTGACCCTGCTTAAAGTAGGTGTACATAATAAATCTATGAGGAACCTCCTCAAATTCGTCTATATCGAGTATTTTTTGGGCAGTTTCTAGTATCTTTTCATACTTATCATGCTCCTTGTAATAGTCAAGAAGCTTGTATGCTACATCAAAGCATATTTTATTATATTTATTGACGTATGGAATAATCCATTCCGATTTTGATATTTCTGATAGGAAGGTTCCCTTAAATAGCTCTATGATATTTTCGTAAAGCTCAATTTTTTTATTCTCATCATCTTCTTTTTTTGATGCGGTGTAGTAGCTATCTATAAGCTCTGTATCAACTATAAGCTCAAGAGAGTTATTAATTGTATAGCTGCCGTTAAATGACATTATAAGCTCTTTTGCAATAGGGAAATCTTTGTTTTGTAGAGACTTGCGAAGTCTATATACAAGATTTTTTACAGATGAAGATGGATTTGCAATATTTGGTCCCCATAGAGCTGATGAAATGGAGTCTATTGACACGTCCTCAGCACGATTTACAACTAAATAGCCAACAAGTGATGTAAGCTGTTGACTTAAATAATCATATTTTATTTCGCTGTCTTGATACTTAATTGAAAAATTACCCAGTAGATTTATGTGTATTGTTTGGTCTATCATAGTTACCTCCGTCTAGTTATTTTACAATCTATTAACAAAATCATATTTATAGTAGATAAGAAATTATTATATAGTGCAATTTTCCTATATAGTATATATATTATAACATAAGTATTTATATTTTCAATATAATTTGAAAAAAATTGTTACAGGATGTGACATTTTTTTAAAGTAGTTGGTAGTATTATTAAATCATAGTAATAATAAAAGAAAGGATAGCGACAAAATATGTCAATTAGAATAAATGATGACGGCTCAGTAATAACAGTAAAATTAGAGGGTGAGCTTGACCATCATACAGCTAAACCATTAAGGGAAAGTATTGATAATTATATAAACATATATATGCCCAAAAAGGTTATACTAGATTTTTTGAATTTAGAATTTATGGATTCCTCTGGAATTGGATTTATAATGGGAAGATATAAGCTACTAAGCGAAACAGGTGGAAACCTATATATAAAAAATATGTCTGACAATTTAAAAAGAGTTATGAAAATAGCGGGACTTGAAAAGCTGAGCATAAATGTTGCGGAGGAAAAGAAAGATGATAGTAAATAGCACGAAGATTATATTTACAGCTATAAGCGAGAATGAGGCATACGCTAGAATGGCTGTGACAGCTTTTATGTCAAGCCTTGACCCCACAGTAAATGAAATGTGTGATATTAAGACAGCAGTTTCTGAGGCAGTCACAAACTGTATAGTACACGGCTACAAGGAAAAAAGCGGAAATGTTACAATATATGCCAGAATAAGTGATAAAAGAAAAATAACCATAACCATAAAGGATAGGGGCTGCGGAATAGGAGATATAGAAAAAGCGCAGGAGCCACTATTTACAACTTGCACAAATGGAGAGAGAGCAGGTCTTGGCTTTGCACTGATGAAAGAGGTATGCGACAAAATAACAGTAAAATCCGAGCTTAATAAGGGGACTACAGTTACTCTTTATAAACAACTCACATAGGTACATATTAAATAGACTCGGAGGGATTTATAATTAGTAATTTACTGGAAAAGGAGCATACGCTTGAAGAGAAGGTTAGGAACAATTTAGGTCTTGTACACGCCTGTGCCCACAGGTTTACTGGCAGAGGAATTGAGTATGACGATATGTATCAGGCTGGATGTATGGGACTTGTCAAGGCTATAAAGGGCTTTGACTGTTCAAGAGGAATAATGTTTTCGACATACGCCGTGCCTGTAATCTTGGGAGAAATAAGACGACTATTCAGAGATGGTGGCACAGTAAAGGTGAGCCGTAGTATAAAGGAGCTGGGGTTAAAGGCAAATAGGTGCAAGGAGCAGCTAGAAAAGAAGCTTGGCAGAGAGGCGAGAATATCCGAAATAGCAGAGGAGCTTGAGGTCTCTGAGGATAAGGTAGTTGAGGCACTAAACGCAAATTTACCTACAGTATCTCTTACAATAAGTGATGATGACGGTGGCGGTCAAATAGACATACCAACTGAATATTTAGATGAGCATCTATCTGATGTGCTTTCGCTAAAGCAAAGTATATCTGAATTGTCAACTGTGGACAGACAGATTATTTACTACAGATTTTATAGGGAGCTTACACAGAGCAAAACAGCAGAAAAGCTATCTATGACACAGGTGCAAATCTCAAGAAAGGAAAAGAAGATATTAAGGGAACTATATTCTAAGCTAAACTGATAAGGATTTTAGCTTAAACTTTTGGTATACCATTCTTTATAGCTTAAATTAGCCATATAGTTATATCCACTCTAAAGTGAGCGTTAGCGAACATAATTCGTCATTCGTAATTCGTCATTGTGAGCGAAGCGAACCCACTCTCCACTCTAATGACAATTCGTCATTCGTAATTCGTAATTCGTCATTTAAAACAAGGTCTTGCTTTCAGGCACTCGGTATAGATTAGAGATAAACTAGGTTGAATATAGCCACGGCGCTACGCCGCTTGGGGCATCCTGACTAAGTCAGTTTAACTTTAGATGTGTACTTTTACATTACTAACTAAAGTATAGGTTAGATGTAACTATCCTTTCTGCCTGTCGGGGCATCCCGACTAAGTCAGCTTAACTTTAGATGTGTATTTTTACATTACTAACTAAAGTATAGGTTAGATGCAACTATCCTTTCTGCCTCTCGGGGCTACCCAACTAGGAGGATTTATACAACTAAAAACAATATATTTTATATATTTAGATAGAAAGTGTAATAAATAGCGTGAAATACAGTGTATTTGCTTGACTTTTATCTTTTTGCTGTTATAATAACAAAAAGAATATAATTAAAAAAAGTAAATATATTTTAGAAATAAAAGCATAAAGGCTAAAAAGCTTTTTGTTTTAAAAAATTTATTTTATTGACTTATTATTCTTTTATTGAAAATTAAAATCTAAGTATTCAGGCTCTTGTTTCTATAGCAAATGAGAACTATGTTTTGAATATTCTTTAAATCGTTTAGTTACCTAGATAGTGAAACTAAGCTTACACAAAAAATGTGTAAAAAGCACACTGAGCGAATTATATGCAATTATTAAATAAGAGCCTTAAAAGATTATTGCGATGGAGGAATAAAGTGAAAAAAATAAACAAAGGGATAATTTTTGCACTAATATATACGGCTATTATGGGTGTGGGTATGTATATATCAAAAAGTGTTTTTAATGTTAGTTATGCTGACCCCAAAATAGTAGTTACTATACTGCCAGTTGAAATTTTACTTTCAATACTTTCGGTATATGCTTATTTAAGATATTATAAAAACACAGCATTCAAAAAATTGAAATTTACGAATAGCTTTATAATATATTCTATTTTTATGTTATTAATGTTTGTACTGTATATAATTAGTGGAGCAATTAAGTATCATAAGAATATATTATTATATGTACTTATTACTAACTTTTTAGTAGGTTTTTCAGAAGAACTAATGTATCGTGGTGTAGTATTGTCGAGCTTTTTAGAAAAATATAATGTACAAAAATCAATTTTATATAGCTCGATATTATTTGCATTACTTCATTCAGTTAATATTTTAAGTGGGTCTAGTATAACTAATGTATCTATTCAGTTAGTGTTAACTTTTATCTATGGACTTACTACTGCGTGTTTTAGATTAAAAGTTAACAATATATTACCATTTATTTTCTATCATTTTATATGGGATTTAATGGTATCAACAACACCGTTTGTTGAAAGTTATCCATTATCTATTGTATGGAATTTACTGCTTGGAATACTACTAACTATTGTTATGTTGAAAGACATTTTAAAAAACAATAAATCTAATAAATTAATGAATTAGATGATTTGTATATGTGATATTTTAACTTAAATCAATGTTTATATTAATGGATAATTTGAGTGGAATAAAAAGACAATAGGATAAGTCTGTACCAATATATTTGAATGATATTTCAAAAATAATAACTTTACGGGTAGAAAATCTCGTCTGTATTATTCGTACAGCTCGAGATTTTTTCTATATCTATAAATTATATGACATAAGTTAAAGCGAGTAGACATAATCTAAATATGAATTAAAAATAAATTATTTAACGGAGGAGATAATTATGGATAGAGTTTACAATTTTTCAGCAGGACCTAGTATGCTACCCTATGAGGTTTTGGAAAAGGCAAAATCTGAGCTTTTAGCTTATGGAGATAGTGGTATGTCAGTAATGGAGATGAGCCATCGCTCAAAGGATTATGAGGCTATTATTAATAAAGCTGAAGAAGATTTAAGAAAACTTATGAATATACCAGAAAACTATGATGTACTGTTTTTGCAGGGTGGAGCAAGTACGCAGTTTGCTATGGTACCTTTAAATCTTATGAACAAGACAAAAAAGGCAGATTATTTAAAGACAGGTCAATGGAGTAAAAAAGCAATTTCTGAGGCAAAAAAATATGGTGAAGTAAATGTTGTTGCATCCTCGGAGGACAAAATTTTTACATATATACCAGAGTATGATTATTCTAGGTTTAATAAATCGGCAGATTACTTTCATTTAACAACAAATAATACAATATATGGTACACATATACCTAATGACAGACTTCCAAATACAGAAGATGTGCCACTTGTTGCGGATATGAGCTCAAATATTCTTGGTGAGCAGTACGATATAGATAAGTTTGGTTTAATATATGCTGGTGCACAAAAAAATATAGGACCATCAGGACTTACAATAGCAATAATACGCAAGGATTTAGTTGGTAATGCTATGGATATTACTCCTACAATGCTAAACTATAAGACACACAGCGATGCTAAGAGCCTATACAATACACCTCCTACCTTTTGTATATATATGGCAGGGCTTATGTTTGATTGGCTACTAAAAAAAGGCGGAGTTTCCGCTCAAGAAAAGATGAATAAAGAAAAAGCACAGCTAGTATATGACTTTTTGGACAACAGTAAGCTATTCACAGGAACAGTAGTACCAAAGGACCGCTCAATAATGAACATTCCATTTGTACTTCCAACAGAGGAGCTTAATGCAAAATTTATAAAAGAGGCAAAGGAAAAAGGAATGGTTAACCTAAAGGGACATAGAACAGTGGGTGGAATGAGAGCTTCTATATATAACGCTATGCCTGTAGATGGGGTAAAGGCTCTTGTAGATTTTATGAAGACTTTTGAGCTACAAAATAGATAGTAGCTTTGAAAAGGAGGTAAATACTTATGTATAATATTAAAACTCTTAATAACATAGCTGATAGTGGCTTAAAGTACCTTAAAAAGAATGAATTTACTATAGATGAGGTAGAGGAGAACATAAACGGCATACTTCTTCGTAGTGCCGATATGCACGAATATCCCCTAGATGACGAGCTTCTAGCCATTGCAAGGGCAGGAGCAGGTACAAACAATATACCAATAGATAAATGTACCGAAAAGGGAATAGCGGTATTTAATACGCCAGGGGCTAATGCAAACGCAGTCAAGGAGCTTGTGCTTACTGGTATACTCTTATCTTCAAGAAAGGTAATAGAGGGTATAGAGTGGAGCAAAAGCTTAAGAGGCAAGGAAAATATACCCCAGCTTGTCGAAAAGGGCAAAAAACAATTTGCAGGTCCAGAAATAAAGGGAAAGACAATAGGAGTTGTGGGTCTTGGTGCAATAGGTGTGCTTGTCGCTAATGCCGCTATAGCTCTTGGTATGGAGGTAAAGGGCTTTGACCCATATTTATCGGTACAGTCGGCACTCACTATGAACAGTAATATTTATTTGAGCGAAACTCTTGAGAGTATGGTTTCTAAATGTGACTATGTAACTCTACATCTTCCTCTAAATACTCACACAAGGGCTATGATAAATGATGAAATTTTTTCTCAGATGAAGGAAGGTACAAAGCTACTTAATTTTGCTCGCGGTGGACTAGTTGATAACGATGCCCTAAAGCGTGCCTTTGAAAGTGGAATAATAGATAAATATATAACGGACTTTCCAGATGAAGAAATACTTGGACTTCCAAACATAATAGCAATACCTCATCTTGGAGCATCCACTCCAGAAAGTGAAGAAAATTGTGCAGAAATGGCGGCTATCGAGCTAAAGGCGTACTTAAAATATGGAACTATCAAAAACTCTGTGAATTTTCCTGATTGTGAGTCTCTATATACAGGTAAGGCGAGAATTTCTGTAATTCACAAAAATATACCAAATATGCTAGGACTTATAAGCTCGGTATTTGCAAGGGAAAATCTAAATATAGACAATATGGTTAATAAATCAAAGGGAGATATAGCCTATACACTAGTTGACCTTGATAGTTTAGACGGCAAAAGTGAGGAGCTTGTACGAGAGCTTAATAGTGTAAATGGTGTTATAAAAACAAGAATAGTAAGAGCAAGCACAATACTTAATTCATAACTATTATTATTGATGTAGTGTGTATTAAAATTTAAAGTATATTTTCATCATTGGAGGCATAAATTATTATATATGAATAAACCCAAAAATGGAGGTAATAATTTATGGAAAACAAAATTGATTTAACACCACGCCACTCAATAATTATGGATGAAAGAAATAGCCTACAGATAACAGGTATAACCGAGGTTTTAAGCTTTGATGAGCAAATAGTAGCCCTTGTTACATCAGCTGGTGAGCTTATGATAAAGGGACAGGGTCTACATATAACAAAGATTGATGTTATTACAGGTAATCTTTCACTTGAGGGTATAATTGACCAAATAGCCTACAGTGATGTAAAGCCAGCCAGCAGCTTTCTAGGTAGAATATTTAGGTAAAATATATGAATTTAGATACTCATCTTCACGCTTATGTATTTGCAATATCTTTTTTTATAGGTATGGCTATGGGTGTTGTATATGATGTTATGCGAGCTATAAGATTATCTATAAAGCATAATGATACCATAGTATGCATTGAAGACATCATTTACTTTTCAATATATGGATATATCATATTTAATTTTTTTGTTAAGATTAATAACGGTATGTTTATTATTTTTCCCTTCGTAGCATTCTTTTTGGGCGAGCTTACCTATTTTTTATCCATTACGAAAATTGTTCTGTATCTATTCCAGCTAGTAATCCAAGGAATAATTAGACTGATAAATATAATTTATAGACCAATAAGCTACATATTATGTAAAATTTATCACTTCTTTTTTAAATATCTCTTGAAACCACTATGTAAAATATTGTATAATATTAAACACAAGCTTTACACTAAATGTAAACTAAATCATAACAAAGATAAAACGAATATAAATAAAAGGAAAAATAAAAATCGGACTAAAGGAAAAGGTGATACGCTTGAGGTACAAAAAAATAAAAAGAACAAAGCTTAGTAAATTTATAAGCGTACTATCATTTCTCTTGATACTTACATTCATTATATATTTTTTCTATATTCAAGCTGATATTGACAAAATGGAAAAGGAGCTTTCTGATGTTTCAAATACAGTAATATATGAAAGTCTCAAGAATAATGATTATAAGCTTACTTTACAGGACCAGCAAAAGCTGTTAGAGAGGCTTGCAAGAGAAAAGCTTGATTATGCTCACCCAGAGGAGCGTGTATTTGTGGACATCTCAGGGATTAAATAGCTTTACATACACATATAAAACAGTAATTCTGTTTTAAATAAAAGAGAGGATTTTTTTAAGTATGCAATTAGAAATAGGTAAAATTTTCGAGGGAACAGTTTCTAAGGTTATGAATTACGGAGCTTTCGTAGACTTCACTAACGGAGAATCAGGAATGATTCATATATCTCAAATATCTGATAGCTACATAAAGGATATTAATGACCACATAAGGCAAGGAGATACTGTAAAGGTTAAGGTTATAGGAATTGATGATAGACACAAAATAAGCCTTTCGCTAAAGGATGCCCAAGAAAAAACTACCGAGAATAAGCCCAAAAGCTATGAGCGTAAATCATATACGCCAAATTCGTTTGCAAAGCCAGATCCACCATCTACAGGTGATGCCTTTGAGGATATGATGAATAAATTTAAAAAGAGAAGCGAGGATATTCAGTCAGACCTAAAGAAAATAAGCGACCCTCGCCGTGGAACAAATAGACGTTCATATTAAAATATAAACGAGACCTCCTTTTTGTAGGGAGGTCTTTACTCTTGTTTGGAAACTGCAATTTTTTGCGAATTTTTGGGTAATACCATTAGCTACACTCTTTAAAAGTTTTAATTAAAAGTATATTTTTACAATATTAATATACTTTCTAGTCAAGGACACCTAACAGCAATATTAATTTTGATTTACAAATTATAATTAGAGTTAAGAGTTGTGATAAAAAACTAAACGTCTAGTTATCACCACTCTCAACTCTCAACTCTAATGAAAATTCCTTATTCTCAATTCTTCATTGTAGTGTGCGCCCGACTAAAAGCTATTGCTTTTTTTACAAAAATATGATTAAATATTCTTGCAACAAATACAAAAAACATTATTTTTGTTCTTTATAGATAAACATAGTGTTTCGTTGAATTACAAAATGAAAGGATATTTTAATATGACATTAACACAAAAGATTATCTTTATAACTGAAATTATAGGCACTGTGGCATTTGCATTTTCGGGAAGTATAATAGGCATACGAAGAAAAATGGATGTTTTCGGTGTAATAATTCTTGGAGAATTTACAGCAGTTGGCGGGGGAGCTATCCGTGATATACTATTGGGACTATTCCCTCCTATGCTATTTAGAAATCCTGTCTATGTTACTGTAGCCTTTGTGACTAGCTTAACCGTATTTTGCTTTGTGTATAGGTGGCAATCTAAGCTTACTAATCGTTCAATGGATAAATTTATGCCGTACCTTGATTTTTGTGATTCCATAGGTCTTGCAGCCTTTACAGTGGTAGGAGCAGATACAGCCATTGCAAATGGTTTTGTGGATAATAGCTTTCTAGTTGTATTTGTAGCAACTCTTACAGGTGTTGGTGGTGGTGTTTTGCGTGACCTTATGGCAGGAATAACACCAGTAATTTTTAGAAAACAGATATATGCTCTAGCATCAATAATTGGCGGAATATTTTATGTAAATGTAAGACGCTATAGTACTACTTACGCAATCTTTACAGCATTTTTCTTAGTTATATTAATAAGAGCATTAGCTAGAAAATTTAGACTTGACCTACCAGTTGCAAAAATAAATAAGGTGCAAAATAACAAAACAAAGGAAGAGTAGGAAATATCTATAATACACCTGCATAAAATAAAGTATATAATATAATTTTTGGAGGGAGTTTTCTTTGATTTGCAGACTTCTGGATCTTCGTAACAAGGAGGTTGTTAATATTTGTAACGGGGAGTGTCTTGGTAATGTTTGTGATATAGAATTTGACACCTGCTGTGCAAATATAATTTCGCTTATAATATATGGCAGACCAAAGCTTTTTGGACTACTTGGAAAAGAAGACGATATTATTATAAAATGGCAAAATATACAGTGTATAGGCGAGGATGCCATTTTGGTTAATTGCGTATGTAAGCCAAAATATGATGCAAAAAAGCACTGTGGGTTGTTTGATAGACTATTGAGATAAAAATAAAGAGGTAAAAATAATGAATATAAGAAAAAGTACTGTAGACGATATAAAAATTATAATGGATATTTTTAATATGGCAAAAAGCTATATGAAAGAAAATAACATTAATCAGTGGCAGGATGGCTACCCAAATGAAGCCCAAATTATTGATGATATAAAGAACGATATTTCATATGTAGTGACAGACAATAAGGATATAGTTGGCACAGCTGTAATTACATTTCTTGGTGACCCAAACTATGATGAAATATATGATGGGGAATGGTTAACTAGCTACGATTTTTGTGCTGTACATAGAATTGCAATTACAAATAAGCTAAAGGGAAATGGAATTGCAAACGAATTTATCAAAATAGCTACCTCAATGTGTAGAGACAATAATATTCATTCACTAAGAATTGATACTCACAGACAAAATATTTCTATGCAAAGATTTTTAGAAAAAAATGGATTTGTAAAATGTGGAATAATATATCTTGATAACAAAAAAGATGATACAAATGAGCGTTTTGCCTATGAAAAGCTTATATAATAAAGATAAAAGTTGAAGCTTAAGAACTAAAATAGCTTTCGGATACACTTTTTGAGAGATATGACGAAAACCTATAGATTTTAGTCGTATAAGAAAACCTTTTTTATC
>SAMEA104404100__coassemble_400_pt1 | contig 49125 bp, 48 predicted proteins | sample SAMEA104404100__metabat2_low_PE_067 | metagenome-assembled genome bin SAMEA104404100 (sample SAMEA104404100) | Balaenoptera acutorostrata | reverse complement strand
GTGGTGTGTCTTCGCACAAGATAATCCTATTTTTTTGAAACTGCCCCTTTATTATTTCTGATTTTGCGATAGCTCTGTTAAACTAGACGGATAGTTTTTTTCTCACTTCTAAATTATTAAAGTTGAAAGTGGAAAGTTTAAATAACAATAAGGACAGTTTATTATATTACTTTATATTTTTATTTTGTGCAGATGGTGGTAAAAAGAGAGATGAAAGAACTATAATGGTTACTTTCATCTCTTGCTTTTTTTGTGAATAAGAATTTTCCTTTTAGTTATTATTTTTTATTCTTCTTATAGATTATATTTAGTCCTTTTAGAAGTAGTGTATTGTCACATTTTATGTTGTGGTTACAGAGTGGCACAATGGCTTGAGATAGTCCGCCAGTTGCTACAACTGTTTTAATTTCTCCTATTTCGTCTGCTATTTTGTCTATTAGTCCGTCAAGCATACAGGCATTACCATATACTATTCCGCTCTTCATACAGTCTACAGTATTTTTTCCAATTATGTTTTCGGGGGTTTCTATACTAACAGATGGTAGCTGTGAGGTTCCCTTTGCAAGAGTGCGTACTGAAAGCCCCACTCCAGGCATTATCATTCCACCAAGATATGCTCCGTCCTCGGCAATTACCGAAAGAGTTGTGGCTGTACCCATATCAATGACAATAGCGGGAAGACTGTACTCATTTATTGTGGCTACTGCATCAACAACTAGGTCGCTACCCAGCTGTGCTGGATTATCTATCTTTATATTTAGTCCAGTTTTAATTCCTGGTCCTATAATCATTGGCTCTTTTCCAATAAGCTTTATAGCCGCTCTTTTTAGTGTGTTGGTAATAGGTGGCACAACTGAAGATATTATACAATGCTCAAGCTTGTGCGCATCTATTCCATTGAGTGTAAGTATCGAGGAAATTTGCATTGCATATTGATCCTCTGTATAAATTTGCTCAGTTGCCATACGCAGGGTAAGCTTAATCTCATCATTTTCTATACATCCCAAAACGATGTTTGTATTTCCGACATCTATTGCTAGTATCATTTTTATTTATCTCCTTTATGAGTGAAATTTTCTAGTTAGTGGAATAAGAGCTTTGCACAGCACAGTAGAAATTATTGAGGCAACTATTGCTTCTGGTATGCCACAGGTAATTATTACAGCACTAATGGCAGCATATATTCCTCCACTGACACCGCTAGCGGCTCCGTAGCTCTTTCCAAAGAATATATATATCATATTCATAACAAGAAGTGTATTTGTCATAGAACCCAAAAAAGAAGCTATGGATAGTGATAAAATGTTTTCTTTTTTGGTATTTTTTTTCGTTATTATGTAATTTATGTAGTATGGAACAATACCCACCAGTATTCGTGGCAAAAAGCAAATTAGTATGCTCCACATATTTCCGTGATATTCGGGCGAAAGTGAATAGAATGGAGTGAATACAAAGGACGTAAGATTAGGTGTAAATGTAGCCTTTAAAAAGCTAGTAAGTCCGAATATTCCACCTAAAAACGCTCCCTTTTTGGGTCCAAGCAGAATAGAGCCAATAATTACAGGAATGTGCATAGTTGTTGCATTAATAACTCCAAGCGGAATGTAGCCTATTCCAGGGACAGTTGCTAGCACTATTATAAGTGCCGAAAATAGTGATAGCATTACAAGGTCTTTTGTTTTGTTTCTCGTTTTCATAAAATAAACCTCCACTGCCGTTTCCTATCTCTAAGGAATACAGCGTAAAATATATTTATAAGAGTACCGATATTATATTTTTTATTAAAATACCACTATTAATACTGTCAGTGCAAATGTCACTGCTGTATTTTTTATCGGTATTTCTTACATAGTTAAATTATATTGTAAAAGACATATTTTTTCAAGAATATTTATATCAAAAAAGCTATCACGAATGTGAGTACATATAGTAATTATATACAAATAATAATTATTTTTTATTATGAAATATCAAATAAGAAAAGTAGGGTGTGTTTTTTGCCTGTAAAATGTATAGTTAAAAGCACTTTTATTTGTACAAAAGGACTATTTTATTCGATAAGTGTTGACAACTTATAGTGCTTATGCTATAGTAGAGACAAGCAAAAGAGCTAGACCAAAAGAATAAAAGCTAAAGGCTCAATAGCAAGATTAGTTGTAGGATATATGGCTATAAAAAAACCAAGGTGAGTAATACCAAACAAAAAATGTGAAAGCATAGGAGTGAAGGTATAAAAATCAAGGTAGATTTAAAGCTAAAAGATTATGATAATTATGCTATTTGAGATTACTAGAATAACTTTTGGAAAAGCAAAAAAGCTTAAAAAATAAAAAGGAGAAAGTCCAATGTACTAGAATGATTTTAGAGTTAAAATTTCCGTTTAGTCTTTGTGGTTAGTGTTTTAGTGTTAGCGAAAAAAAGATTAGTTACGAAGAAAAGAAAGGGAAAATCCAATGTACTAAGAAAAAATTAAAATTAGAGAGATGTATCAGCAATTGTTCAATTTTGTTTACTTATAAATAAGCGAATTTAGTTGAAAGAGGAGATAAATCCAATGTGCTAATTTATAATATTTAGGAGGTACGTAATATGGATGTAAAACTCGAAAACATTGAGGGCATAGACCCAATTCAGTAAGCTTTTTGAAAGGAGTGGTTCCAATGTACGATGAAGAGATAATACATTTTGGGCATTGTAACTACCACGATTATATTTAAAGAAAACTGGACCGTTTAGGTTATAGATATATAGATAAAAAGTATTTAAATTAATTAGGTACGTTATTACAATGCTTTATTTAAAAAATCTAAAAATTTAAGTTAGGTTGCAAATAGCAATATAAAATAAGTATTTTGAAATGCCCCTGCGGAGCATATACAAAATATAAATTTTAGCTTAATTTTTATTATAGAAATATATAACCTTTACTTACAATAAGTATTTTTATAATGGTTATTAGATAAGAAGGGGAAGATTTTTAAATAATTTAATATTGCAAACTACCAATGTGTAGCGGATTTGCTTGAGTGAAGGCAGTCTACAAAAAAGATACAGTTTAGGTGATAGATTTATATGCAAGATAAGGTGTTAAGGTGTTAGTTAAAGTTTTTAACTCTACTTTTTCATAAAGGTTTTGTAAAGAGAAATCTATAAGGACTCAATTAATTATTTTAATAAGAGTTTTGTTAGAACGTAAGTTGAGTTTAGTAAAGTATTCGATATAGAAATATAAAATTTCATATCTGCGGTCCGTGACAGGGATTAAGATTAAGAATCTAGATTGTTTATCCGCATTTACATATAAAAATTTAATATAGTTTAAAATATAACACCCACCGATTGTAAAGAAAGTCGGTGGGTTTTGTTTTTGTGTATTTGTCGGATGTACCGACTTTTTTTTATTATTAGCCTACAAGGATACTTTTTTCTAGTATCTGTCGGGCTGCTTGTGGGTCGTTCATCATCATCAGAATATAATAGTCCCCTAGCTGGAATATTTCCCCATTTACAGCTATATTATAGGCATTATATATGTCATAGTTTCTAAAGTGATTAATTCTTGCAAGCTTAATATTTGTCAGTGCCTCGATTGTTTTATTCTCCTTGCCTGACAGTGGTCGCATTATTATAAGGTCATCTATTCCATAATTTCCATCTGTATATTTTCCCCAAACAGACAAGTAATCGCTACTATCAATGTAGAAGTCATCAGCTAGACTTTCCTCTGTGGCATCCTTTATTCCTATTGTTGAAATATTAAAATATATATCATCAAGTATTTTGGATATACTTACCATATCATCATTTTCAACATCAATATTTTCGGAATAGTCATCAATTGTTGGCAATTCATAAATGGGTGAAAAGTGTTGTAACGCAAGCATTGCGACTATTATTATAACTGACAAAAATACTATAAATTTTTGCATAAACTTATCCTTTCGAGTTTAAAAATAAATTAACTGAGCCTAAGTATAACATATATATAGTATTTATACAATAAATAATTTATAGTTAAGAGTGAAAGGCATATTATAGGGTAATATAATTACGCCAATTTGCTGTGTTATCGATATATATATCAGAAAGCTCTCGTATTTCATTTTCGTTTTGCTTTGCATACTCGTCAGCTATACCGACAACTGTATAGTTACCTCTTTTGGCTGTTTGTATTGCGTGATAGGAGTCCTCAAATACAAAGGTAGAGCTTTTTTCTGTTCCAAGAGCGTCAAGAGACCTGTCATAAATTGTAGTAACATTTTTATCAGCTCCAACCTCGGTACAGGTGTATATGCAGTCGAATAGCTCATATATGTTATTTCTTTTTAGAGCAATTTCTACAAGGTATTTATCTGTTGCAGTAGCTACTGCCATTTTGATACCTTGTTTTTTCATTTCTGTAAGCATATCGAGTATTCCTGGCTTTAGCTCTGCCTCATTTCTGTAAAAATCCTCAACAAGTGAGTTTATTTCAGCAACGATACTGTCAACATCACCCTCTATTCCATAATCTGAAATAAAGTACTTTGCGCTGTCAATTATGCTCATTTTGAGGAAGGTTTTATTAAAATTTTTGTGCGGTGTAAGCCCCTTTAGCTCAAGGTATTTTTCTCCGACGTTGTGCCAGATTACCATGGAGTCCATTATAGTTCCGTCCATATCGAAAATTGCTCCTGTTAATTTCATATAATTCTCCTGTTTTTTTATATTATTTCCAGCCAATCTGGATAGTATCTCCATCATTTAGCTTTTGCAGATATGATACATTTTTTGATGAGCCGTTATAGACTAAATTTACATCACCCATTGGCTTTGTAGGGTCTATGTCTACATAGTTAAATAAATCTAGGAACATATATTGTGTCTTATCTGGTTTAGGGGGAAGTAAGACTGTCTCTCCATTAAGATTTATTCTTATAACCTTTGTGAATGTATTAAGCTTAGATTTATCCACAAACATACTATTTGCTGGTTCATTTATTTGTGTTAGTGGCTCTGTATGCTCATTTACATAGTTATTTTGCATACCTAGGTTATTAACAGCTTCATCAATTTCTGTTGAAGCTTGCTCGGAGATTTCAGACCTTGCTTCAACAAATGTTGTAATGTGTAGATTATCAGAAAGCTTAGTCTCTGGATAAACCCTTTCACCGCTGTCCTCAAATACATAGCTATGTGCATCTATGCCGTAGCTTTCGCAAAGCTCGCCAAATGTAAGTAGAGAGGAGACCTCGATTTTATCGTAGTCCTTGATTTCTGTATCTCCGTTTACAGCTATTCCATTTACAAGAGCCATAGTTCCAAAGCTATAAGCGGTGTTATCGACAAAAATATTTCCAGTATTTATATTTACATAGTCGGAAACAGTAACAACAGCGTCCTCACCCTGTGGATAAACCTTTACGCTGACTGTATCTCCGTCATTTAGTATTGTTGAAATATGCGATGTTTGGTTATTAACAAGAATATCCGCTGAACGAGATACACCACCACGAGCGACAATTTTTTTGTCATTTAGTGAGAATGTAACGCTTTTACCGTTTTTTCCCATAATGGCTGAGTATTTAATTCCAGACATAAGCAGAGCATTCATAACTGTACAGCCTTGAGTTTTGCTAAGAGTTATTTCAGCACCATTAACAGTTACATTAATATCGTTTTCATCAATACTATTCATAGCAGAGATGCCTATACCAAGAGGAGTTGCAAGCTCGGGGTCATTGGCATCAATATTTCCGTCTGTCTGCTTTTTCATATAGTTACTACCACCGACAGCTATTTTAGCTTCGTCTATTTCTAGCTTTTCGGCAAGGAATTTTGCTATATTAGGTGATTTACTTCCTCCACCAACTAGGAATATTGCCGCTGGCAGTCCGCCGTTACACTCAAGTATCCTTTCGCCTATTTCGTTAGCTATAGCTTGTACTGGAATTTCTGTTATTTCTAGTAGATTTTCCTTGCTTTCGATATTATCAATACCCAAAATATTTGTGTAGCTTATAGGATTTACACCAGTCGAGAGAACCTGCTTTATTCTTTCCGCCTCGTTAAAATCAACAAGGAGCTGCTGCATAATTGTTTCTGTAACCTCATCGCCAGCAATAGTTGCCATTGTGTAGGCTGTTATGCTTCCACCATTTGAGATAGCAATATCCGATGTACCAGCGCCTATATCAACAAGTGCTAGGTTTAGAAGTCTTAGCTCCTTCGGAATTACAGCGTTACTTGCAGCTATTGGCTCAAGAGTCATATTCGAGATATTAAGTCCAGCCTTATTCATAGCGGAACGCAAGCTATCAACAACAGGGGTAGGCAAAAATGTAGCTATTATTTCGACCTCTATTTCTTTACCCTTGTGTCCAAGTATAGTTGACATCTTGTAGTTATCAATTCGGTATGTAATAACTGAGTATCCAACACAAATCATATTTTTTTCGGTATTTGCATCATCATCTGTATATATACTCTCCTGAGCGACTGCGATGGCGTTCATCTCAAGATTTTTTATCTGCTCTGTTGAAACAGGTATATTCTGATTAACCTCAGCCTTAAAGGCTGCCTTAGCCGTTTTTAAGGAGCGTCCAGCCGCTGCTACATATACGTCTTCAAGGTCAAAGCCCACTGTCTGCTCAAGCTTTGACTTAACCTGCTTTACAACTGCCGCAACCTCATCTATATCCTCTATTTGTCCGTCTACCATAGCACGATTTTTGTGCGGTAGCTTTTCCATAGCCTCAACCTTGAATATATCACCCTCACGGTGTCCGACGATACCGATTACTGAACGAGTACCTATATCAAGTGAGAAAATATATTTGCTTTTTAGTTCTTCTACTGTATTCATTATTTAGCTCCCTATAAAAAATTTGCGTTCCATTTAATTAGCCTGCTATAAATCCTCTAGTCGTTCATCTCGCCTTTCGTGAGTTTTATATAGCTCCTTAGCGATGGCTCGTCTATCGAGAACATCGTTATTTGTATGAGGTGTATCCTTAATTTCATTTGATATTTTAAGTATTTGGCTATATATGGTAGCTACGACCTCGTATAGCTCTGGTGGAATATTTTTTCCAACCTCAAGCATACATAGAATAGAGGCTGTGCTGTCATCACGAAATATTGGTATACCTCTCTTTTCAGCTATATTTATTATTTTTTCGGCAATAGAGCCATAGCCTGAGGCTATAACGACAGGCGCATCACTGCTGTCAGGCTTATATTTAAGCGCAACAGCTTTTTCTTGTTTTGGATTAGATTTTAACATTTATACCAGTCCTTTTGTGAGGTAGTGTCTTAAATACTTGCATTAGCGAACGTTGCTTTTGCATATTGTCAACCTTTATGCTATTAAAACGATATTCTGTCTCTTCAATAGCTGTTTTAAGTGTTTTTTCGAGTACTGAAAATTCCTCTACATATTGCTTTGGGCAAAGAAGATTAAGATTTATTTTTTTGCCAACAACAAATATTTCCGATTCAAATTGTCCAATACCCTCAACGTCAAATTCTATTAGAACGTGAAAGTTTTCGTCACTTTTACCCATATCCTTTGGGGACTCCTCTTCGCTATTTGGGTCAATCCACATTTCAGCGAAAGCTTTTGTTTGTCCGTCAAACACGGGAACTATAAAGTGGAGAAGCGGTGTAAAGTTGCAGGGTGAGGATAATAGACTATGTATTATTTTTTCAAGACGCTCACTATTTGCAAGTGTGAGGTCTTCGTTTGTAACTTGCTTTCCAAGTATATTTGAAAGGGTGTCAAGCACCTGAGATTTATCATCTTTTTTTGAAAATACGCCATTTAGGTGTTCACGCAAAAGCTTCATAAATGTAGCTCTCTGCTCAGAGCCACCCAAAAGCGTCATAAGATAGTTTACAGCATCCTGTAAAAAATCAGGGTTATCACTAAATCTTGATAGATTATAGATTATGAGTGGAATAGCTCTCTGTAGCTTAGGCGTAAAGAGTATGCTCGACTCTACCTCCTCTAGTAGCTCCAAAGCTTCAGCCTTTAGCTCTGGAAATTTTAGTACAGCATCTGATTGCAGAAATTTTTGGGAAAGTAGAGCGAGCTGTTTATTAAGATTTGCACTTCCCTTGAGGTTTGTTGCCAAAAATGCAAGGTTATTTGCAAGTGATTCTGTTATATCCTTTTTGTTCACAAGTCCGTTTAGTGCCTTTAAAAAGGCAGAAACTGCTGGACGAGCCTCTCTTTGTGTATTTCTTGATACAAATTCTCGTAAAAAGTCAAATAGCTCACCCTTGTATGAGGTGGTGGTATTTTCTTGTCTTAGTAGCTCCGCTACAATTTGGTCGGGATTTACAAGAAGAGAGTTAAACATTTCCTGTATCTCGTCAGTAACTGTTGTATTGTGACCAGGAATAAGAGAAATAAATTCCTGTAGCAGATATATGTTTTTAAGGAAGTTGACAGCAACATTGGGGTCTCTTAGTAGGCTTGAGAGTGTGGATGGAGAGTTTTGCCCCATTAGTAGCTCATTGGTATTTGACTCCATCTTATTTTGATTGTGAGTTTGTATTACCTTTGAGGTTTCACTAATTTCTATTGGAGCAGAAATTTCTTGAACAGGCTTATGATTTTGTACAGCTGCCTTATCAAGATAGGGCGTACTTATTTTTAGTATATCTGCCATAGATTTTTCTCCTTTACACAAAAATTCTATCCTTAAAATAATTAGAGCATTCTATGCTACATAATTACCTATATTATAATACAAATACATTAAAATTAAAAGTGAAAATAAAACATTTTAATAAAATTAACTATTTTTATATAAATTCACATATTAATATAAAAATATATGAACATTTTTACAAAAAGAAGTAGACGAATAAGTGTGTTGTGATGAATTTAATAAAATATTTTAAATACAGTAGAAATTTATAAATAAAAGTGCTATAATGACTATGTAATTATAATATATAGAAAATATTAATATGTTTTCTTTTATCTAAAATACTTTTTATTTTCAAATAAAAAGTAAATAATCAAATTTAGTAGGTGATAAAATGAGTTATATTGATGCAAGTATGGAACCCATGATAGGTACGTATGTTTTAGACACAAGCACTCTTTTGGATGAGCTTGACGAAATATTGCTTGAGAGTGAAAAACAACACAATATTGAGTCAGACAACATTAACGAGATCTTTCGTATAATGCATACAATTAAGGGTTCATCCGCTATGATGGGTATAGAGACAGTTTCAACACTAGCTCACCGTGTTGAAGATCTATTCTTTATAATCCGTGAACACAATGAGGTTATGGAGAGAGATAACTCTGTTTTGTTTGATTTATTGTTTAAGGCATCCGATTTCTTTAAGTCAGAGGTAGAGCTTTTGCAAGACGATAGCGATAGCTATTATCCTGCCGATTCATCTGAGCTTATAGAGGCTATAGCTGAGCAGATAGATGAGGTAAATGCCTTTGTCAATGGAACTGCTATGCCAGAGAAAAAAGCCGAGAAGACACCTCCTGCTGCAGAAGAAAAGGTTGAGGAAATACAACCAGAGCAGACTTTAGTAGATGACGGTACATATAAAATAAGAGTTTTCTTTGAAGACGGCTGTCAGATGGAAAATATAAGAGCATATATGCTTATATCAAAGCTGCGTGATTACTGTGACTTTATAGATTCAGTACCCGAAAATCCTGAAACAAATTCAGCTTGTTCAAGTGAAATAGTTTCTAATGGTTTACTTATAAAGCTAAAAACAACATTACCAATATCCGATATTTGTGGTGTTATTGAAAATTCAATTAGTATGAAGTCCTATGAGGTTTTGGAGGACGAAAAGCCAGCAGTTCAGAGTCCTGAGCCAAAGAAAGAGGCGAAGGCGTCAGCTCCTAAGAAGGTGGTAGAGGCTGAACCTAAAAAAGTAGCTACTACAGAAAAGAAGCCACAGCCAGCTCCAGCTCCAGCTCCTAAGCCATCTACATCGGGCGGAAAGCAGAGCTTAATTAGCGTTAACCAAACAAAGCTTGATCAGCTTATGGATATAATGGGTGAGATAGTTATTAACGAGGCTATGGTTACAAATAGCCCAGACCTAAAGGGACTACAGCTTGATAACTTTTATAAATCGGCTCGCCAGCTAAGAAAGCTAACTGACCAGCTACAGGATATAGTTATGTCAATTAGAATGGTGCCTATTAATGGTGTCTTCCAAAAGATGAACCGTATAGTTCGTGATATGAACAAAAAGCTTGGCAAAGAGGTTGAGCTTGTTACTATAGGTGGAGATACAGAGGTCGATAAGACAATTAACGATGTTTTGGGCGATCCATTTATGCACATGATAAGAAATGCTATGGACCACGCTATAGAGCTTCCAGAGGAGCGTATAGCTATGGGTAAGGACCCAGAGGGAAGAATTACTCTTTCTGCTCAGAATATAGGTGGAGAGATAGTTATTATTCTAAAGGATGACGGCTGCGGACTAAATAGAGACAAAATTCTAGGTAAGGCAGAGAAAAATGGACTGCTGACAAAGGCAAAGGCAGAATATACAGATAAAGAAGTATACGGAATGATAATGCTTCCTGGATTTTCAACAAACGAGCAGGTTACAGAGTTTTCTGGTCGTGGCGTAGGTATGGACGTTGTACGCCAAAACCTTGAAAAGGTAAGCGGTTCAATTTCTGTTGACTCAGTAGTGGGAGAGGGAACAACATTTACAATCAAAATTCCTCTAACCTTGGCTATTGTTGACGGTATGACAATTTCAGTAAGTGACGAAACCTTTACAGTTCCTATAACCTCAATTCGTCAAACCTTTAAGGTATCGGACGATATAGAGGTTATTACGGATACTAACGGTAGCGAGGTAATTATGTTGCGTGGAGAGTGTTACCCAATCATACGCCTACACAAGCTATTTAATATTCCAAACGCCGAGGAGGATTTATCTAAGGGTATATTCCTACTTATTGAAAATAGTGGAACAGCGGCTTGTATATTTGCAGATGAACTACTAGGTGAGCAACAGGTTGTTGTTAAGCCATTCCCTAAATATCTAAATAAATATAACATAAAGAGTATGGGTCTTACAGGCTGTACAATTATGGGTGATGGTAGCATAAGCCTAATCCTTGATATAAATAATCTATTGGGTAAGCACTGAGTAAGGGAGGAGAACATAGTGGAAGAAGTAGTTACAAATTTTGATAACAGAACCGATGATTTGATGGGTTCTTCACTTACATTTATGATAGGTGAAAAATATTATGGAATACAGCTTACTTATGTAAACGAGATAATAAATATACAAAAGATAACAAGAGTGCCTGGAGTTCCTGATTATATAAGAGGAATAATAAACCTTCGTGGTAGAATTATGCCAGTTATCGAGGCTCGTACAAAGCTTGGTCTTCCTGTAATTGACTATACAGAGAGAACATGCATAATCGAAATTACATATAAGGATACAGTTGTTTGCCTTATTGTTGACAGTGTTGCAGATGTTGTGGATTTAGATGAAATTTCTATTTCAGAGTTCCCAAATATGGCAAGCAATAAGGATAGACAGTATGTTACAAATGTATCTAAGGCAGGAGATCGTATTATTATGAATATTGATCTTGAAAAATTCCTAACAGATTCAAATACTTCTAAAAATTAATTTAATTTAGATTTCAAAGTGTTGTATAGGTCTATCCATACTGTTACAACACTTTGATTTTTATACACATATATTTTAAACTTTGGAGTAGGAGGAAATAAAAGATTATGATAACCTTGACGGACAAGGAGTTTGATACCCTAGTAAAATTTGTTTATGACAAATATGGTATAAATCTAGCGAAAAAACGTGTGCTTATAGAGGGCAGACTTTCAAATACTCTTATTGATAAGGGTTTTACACAGTTTAGTGAGTATATGGATTACCTTTTTAATGATAAGACAGGTACAGAGATAACAAACTTTTTAAATAAGATAACAACAAACCATACATATTTTCTACGTGAATATGAGCATTTTGATTATATGACAAAAAAAGTTCTTCCTTTCTTGGAGGAAAAATATAAAAATCAAAGAGTGCTTAGAATATGGAGTGCAGGCTGTTCCTCTGGTCAGGAGCCTTATACTATGGCTATGGCTATTGATGAGTACTTTGGAGCAAAAAAATCACAGTGGGATACTACAATTCTTGCAAGTGACATCTCTATGAGAGCGCTTAGTAAGGCACAAAGCGGTGTATATACAAAAGAGGAAATAAAGGACGTGCCTGCTAATTGGATTTCAAAGTACTTTATAGATAAAAAGGATGGAACTTATGAGGTTTGTCCAAAAATAAAAAAAGAGGTTGTCTTTAGAACAGTAAATTTAATGGAGCCTTTTAATTTCAAAAAACCATTTGATTTAATCTTTTGCAGAAATGTAATGATATATTTTGATGCTCCGACAAAGGATAAGCTTATAAATAAATTCTACGATGCCACAACAAAGGACGGATATTTATTTATAGGTCACTCGGAGGTAATTAATAAGGCTACAACAAAATATACCTATCTAAAGCCCGCTATTTATCAAAGGAGAAGCTAATTATTATGAGTTTAGTAAAATCAATAAAGGTCTTGGTTGTTGACGATTCCTTGCTTTTCAGAGAGACACTAAAAAATAAATTATCCGAAGAAAAGACGATAGATGTTATAGGAGTGGCTGTTGACAGCTCCGACGCCTATGAAAAAATAAAACAATTAAAGCCAGATGTTGTTACACTTGATGTAGAGATGCCTGGACTTAATGGTATAGATTTTCTTAAAAAATTAATTCCAGAGTACCCAATTCCTGTAGTAGTTGTAAGTAGTGCGCCAATTACAGCACTAGACGCCCTTCAGGCAGGAGCTGTGGATTTTGTAAGAAAGCCAAGAGTACAATCTCAGACAGACTTTAATGCCTTTATAAGTGAGCTTATAGTAAAGATAAAAATAGGCTCAATAGCTAAGGTTAGACAGGCATCAAAGCCAGTACAGAGAGCATTTAATTCTCAAAGCACAGATAGAGAGGCAAAGCCAGTGCATAAGCCGACTGTTGCACCAAGCACTAGCGTGAGAAATCCAATATTTAATAGAAATGTAGTTGCATCAGACAAGACAGTTATAGCAATAGGAGCATCTACAGGTGGAACAGAGGCTATTATCGAGGTGGTCAAGGATTTGCCTGCCTCAACTCCAGGAATAGTAATTGTTCAGCATATGCCAGCAGGCTTTACAAAGATGTACAGCGAGAGACTAAATAGAATTTGCAAGATGAGTGTAAAGGAAGCCGAGGACGGGGACAGAGTGGTTACTGGTCAAATAATAGTAGCTGCAGGCGAATTTCATATGAGACTTAAAAAGGATGCAAAGGGCTATTATGTTAGCAGTAAGCGTGGCGAAAAGGTGAGCGGACATTGTCCATCGGTCGATGTGCTATTTGAATCTGTAGCAGATACTGCGGGAAAGGACGCATACGGAGTAATTCTTACTGGTATGGGAGCAGATGGTGCTAGAGGAATGCTAAAGATGAGACAAAAGGGTGCCTATACTATTGGTCAGGATAAGGACTCGTGTGTAGTATATGGTATGCCTATGGTTGCATTCAATAATGGTGGTGTTGCAAAGCAATTACCACTAGAGCAAATAGGAGAGCATCTGCTTACTGTTATAAAATAAAATTTTAGAAGAAAATAGCTGAGTTTGTATATATTGTTTATATATATATCGCTTAGCTATTTTTCTTTTACAATATATATACAAAAATAAAATTATTAGTGGTAAACAAAGCTTTTTTGTGATATAATAACGTCGATACTGTGCGAGCAGTTGAGATTTTTGATTATATTATAGAGAATTAGGAGAAAAAACCGTAATAATAAGGTATATTTAGGGTTTTAAATTTATATATGCAAGAATATTCCGAGCAGGTGCTTAAAAATAGAGAGATAAAGAAGCTTAGACTTAGAAGAAAAATTATAAAAAATATTTTTAGCATAATTTTTTATGCTATTGTAATATATATGTTGTGGTATGTAGCAAACGATGTGTGGCAAAATTATGTTTTTAAGGATGAGCCGTCGTATTATACTATCGCAGACATTAAAATTCCATCCTTTGCAAATGTCAACGAAAGCCTAGATTATGTAAAAAATATAGGCAAGTCGGATATAGATGGAGATGTTTGGGAAGTAATATATAATTATGAGGTAGATGAGCCACGACAGGAGGATATTAAGTCCTATGCCGATATGCTCACAAGTGAGCTAAATGCTGAGGCGAGGGAGATAAACCAAAACTTTGCAAGTATGGAAATACCAACCTCTGATGAGAATACAAAGGTTGATATGAAGCTCACTCTTGATGGAAATGTATATAAGCTAAGGTTTAAAAAGCGTGAAATAGAACAGGAAAAGCTAGAGCCACCAGTTATATATAATATTTCAGAGGAAAAAGCTGAGGAAATACTTTTGTCCTTAACAAAAAAGGAGACAGGCTTTACAGCAAATATAGATATTTATTCACGAGAGCTAAAGGACGAGCTTGTGGATATAGACGGCTGGAAATACTATGAGTTTGAAATTATAGCTGATTATTCAGAGACAAGAAAAGAGTATAGAGGTACATTTTATATTTCGTGTGATGACGGAATGGTGCTTAAATATAATAGAAATACAAAGGGTACTATTTATCTTAGGGAAGGTATAATTTATAACTGAGAACTAATTAGAAAGTGAGAAGCTTAAAAATGAAATTTTGGAAGAAATTTATTTCCACTCTCTTTCTTTTATCCACTCTAGTTTCTTTTTTCAGTATAGATGCCTACGCATTTACACCGAACCTTGACATAGCATCGGACACATATATTGTTGTTGATAAAAATACAGGTCAGGTTCTGATAGAAAAAAATAAGGATAAAAGGAAAGCACCAGCCAGCATAACAAAGATAATGACACTTGCACTTGCTATTCCAAAGGGAAATATGGACGACAATATAACAGTTTCAAGAAATATTGTTAAATATTTGGAGCCTAACTGCACAACTATTGGTCTGGAATTTGACGAGGTAGTTACCTTTAGGGATGTGGTAATGGGTACACAGCTAATAAGCGCAAACGATGCGGCGAATGTGGTGGCGGAATACATAGGCGGAACCATAGAGAGCTTTGTGGATATGATGAATAGCAAGGTCTACGAGCTTGGTCTACAAAATACGCACTTTGAAAATCCAAACGGTCTGGATATGAAAAATCACTATTCATCGGCAGCTGATATGGCTGAAATTACAAGATTTGCCCTAACTGTACCAGGCTTTGCAGAAATATTTGGAGAAACTGAATACCAGATGCCTCCCACAAATAAAAAATCAAGAGATTACAAGTTCTATGCTCAAAACAAGATGATAATGCCAAACAACAAGTACTATTACGAGGGTATAAAGGGTGGAAAGCTTGGCTATACTTGGGATGCTAACCACACACTTGTGGCGTATGTTGAAAAAAATGGTATGGAGCTTATTGTAGTTACAATGGACTCAAAGGGCGGAAATACTAAATTTGATGATGCAAAAAAGCTATTGGACTATTGTTTTAATAATTTTCAGCAGATAGAGCTTAGTCCACAGGATGTAGGAATAAAAAACGTACCTGTCGGAAGTGTAAAGATGCCTTCGGCACAAATAAGACTTAGTTCAGATACTACTCACTCATTCTTTGTAAAGGCAGGAACCTCACTAAATGATTTGGAGGTTGTATTTAATGCTCCAGAATGCTATGTAAATAGTAGGGATATTAATCCAACTTTTTCTGTTTTAAATTATGATGGAGATATACTTTACACAGCACCACTCATATATGAGGTGGAGCAGGTATTAAGGGCGGTAGGCGAGGATGTTGTACCAAGTAGCAGGCTAGGCTCGGGTGATGCTGTAGCAGATACAGTGTTAATAGTACTGTTTATACTTATAATTACTGTTCTAATAGGATTTTTTATATATCTAATCTATAGATGTATAATTATGATGGGCTACGGAATTATAAAGCATAAAAAATTACAAAAGAGAAGAAAGCTTGAAAAGAGACGTCAAAAGGCTAGAGAGAGAAACGAGGAAAAGCTTTTGTCAATTACAAGAGATGCCCAAAGAGTATATGGTGATATAGGCAAAAAGCCGTATAACTCAAACGTAACGTATAATAATAACTATTATACAAGAAAATGAAATTAGCTTAGCAGGGATACCTATATATAGGTTCTGTTAAATAGAGATTAAATTAAAAAAGGAGAAAAAATTTATGTCTGAATGTAATCATAATTGTGCTTCTTGCAGTAAGAATTGTGCAGACAGAGAAAAGCCACAAAGCTTTTTGCTCGAACCGCATCCACAGTCACACATCAAAAAAATAATTGGTGTAGTAAGTGGTAAGGGTGGCGTAGGCAAGAGCCTTGTTACATCTATGCTTGCAGTTACAATGCAAAGAAAAAATTATAAAGCGGCTATACTTGATGCAGATATAACTGGTCCATCAATTCCTAAGGCATTTGGTCTAAAGGAAAAGGCAATGGCTACAAATGAGGGACTTTTGACTGTAGATACAAGGACAGGTATTGAGGTAATGAGTGTCAATTTATTGCTTGAAAATGATACTGACCCTGTTGTATGGCGTGGTCCAGTAATAGCTGGTACAGTTAAACAATTCTACACAGATGTTATTTGGAATGACGTAGACTTTATGTTTGTTGATATGCCACCAGGAACAGGAGATGTTCCTTTGACAGTTTTCCAATCACTTCCAGTTGATGGAATAATTGTTGTAACAAGTCCTCAAGAGCTTGTTTCTATGATAGTTGAAAAGGCTGTTAAGATGGCTGACCTTATGAACATACCTGTACTTGGTCTTGTTGAAAATATGTCATACTTTGAATGTGACAAATGTGGTGAAAAGCACAAGATATTCGGTGACAGCCACATTGAAGAAATTGCTGAAAAGTACAATATCAAAAATATAGCTAAGCTTCCTATGGACCCAAGGGTTGCAAAAAACTGTGACAATGGTGATATTGAAGCCTTTGAGGGAGATTGGTTGGAGGCACTAGCTGACAGCTTAACCTGATAGGTAATTTTAGGTTATAATTAATGCTCAGAGTGGCTGATAGGTCATTCTGAGTATTTTTAATTTTTGTTAATTACTTTGTAGCTGTTGCTTAGAGTGTAGAGTTGAGAGTTGAGAGTTGAGAGTTGAGGAGTTCGTTTAATTACGAATGACGAATGACGAATTACGAATGACGAATTACGAATTACGAATGACGAATTACGAATTACGAATTACGAATGACGAATTAACTAAAAAGTATGACTTGTACAATATAGTAGATAGTGTAAAATTAAATTATGAATTCAGACACATAATATAGTTTTTTAATAAAGGCTTATTGGTTTATAAAAAGAGGAGGAATATATAGATGAATTATGTTTTTGTGGATTTTGAGATGAATCCTATACGCAGAGCGTACAAGGATGAGCGTAAGATATGTAAAAATGAGATTATAGAGATAGGTGCTGTAATCTTAGATGAAAATTATGAGGAGTTTAAGAGCTATAAGCAATATGTTAAGCCTGTATTTAACGAGAGAATTTCTCAGAGAGTTGAGGAGCTAACCTCAATTACAAATGAAACAGTCGAAAATGCACCGCTATTTAAGGATGCAATTATTGATTTTATAGACTTTTGTGTAAAATACTGTGGCAAGGATAATTATACTGTTTATGCGTGGAGTGGCTCAGACCTTGAACAGCTAGAGGGTGAGGTAGCACTAAAGGGAATAGATGATGACGATAATTATAGATATATGGTAGAAAATTGGGTGGACTTTCAAAAGGAATACAGTAAAATTTTACATATACACAGCAAAATGTCACTTGAAAAGGCTATATCCTCAATAGAAAAGGAATTTGACGGTCAACAGCACGATGCTATGTGGGATGCTAGAAATACAGCTAGACTTTTTTCTCTTTCCAGAGACAAAGAGAAGTTTGTGGAAATTATGAGCCCGATATTAGAAACCTTCAAAGAAGAAAAGGAACCAGTATCCACTACCTTGGGTGAACTATTTAATTTTGATGGAATAGACTTCGGAGAATAATGCTAATTTACAGATTATTCAAATTTTGATAAATCATATTCTATTAATTGGTTACTTTTAAAAACTTTCACATAAAATTATTGAATTTATGTGAAAATAATAGTATAATGTTTAAAATGGTGAGGCTATAGTTTTAAAGCCCAAATGATTATAAATTTTTTTTACAATGGAGATGAATGTTTATGAACTTTAATTCTATATCTAGTCAAACCTTACAGCACGGCCTAGATGCAGTTTGGCTAAAGACAAAGGTTATATCAAATAATATTGCAAACTACGAAACTCCTGGCTACAAGGCAAAGGAGCTTGACTTTGCCGAGGTAATGAATGAGTATGGTGAGAATGGAATTAAAAAGAAGGCTACGCTTAGGACTGCGGTTCACGACGACCCAGCTACAGCTATTCGCCCAGATGGAAACAATGTAAATATGGAGAAGGAACAGCTAGAGCTATGGAAAGCCTACTCACAGTATTCATATATGGTTGATAAAATGAACGGAGAGTTTTCTAAGCTAAGATATGTAATGAAGAACACAGCTAAATAGTTAAGGAGTGAATATATATGGCTTTTTTAAATAGTTTAAATATAGCTGGTTCAGCTCTTACAGCAGAAAGAGTTAGAACAGATATTATATTACAAAATATTGCTAACATAAACACAACCCGTACAGCTAACGGAGACCCCTACAGACGTCAACAGGTCGTATTTGAGGATAGAGGGCTTTCCTTTGAGGAAATGCTAAATGGCGAAAAATATAAGGCAAACGGTGGCGGTGTGAGAGTTAAAGAAATAGTAGAAAATCAAAGTGATTTTATTCCGGTCTATGACCCTAGCCACCCACACGCAAATGCAGATGGCTATGTGATGATGCCAAATGTTAATAGGGCGGAGGAAATGGTAGACCTAATGGCGGCATCAAGGGCTTATGAGGCGAATGTAACTGCTGTAAGCGTTATAAAAGCTATGGCAATGAAAGCACTAGAAATAGGAAAATAGTAACTAGAAATACTTAAGCTATTATATGGAGGAAAATTATGTTTATTGTACCAATATCACAAATGCCAACCATTGAGGAAATAAAAAAGGTTTCGGCATCTACAGAGACTGTAATTCCAACGGAAAATAATGGACTTCCCTTTGCAGATATGCTAAAAAATGCGATGAACGATGCTCGTGAGGCAGAAAAGGTTGCCCAAGAGGACACCTATAAGCTAGCTATGGGACAGACAGACGATTTACATAATGTAATGATAAATTCAGCAAAGGCTACAGCCGCAGTTGAGTTTGCAGTAGAGGTGACATCAAGAGCGGTGAGCGCATACAATGAAATACTAAGAATGCAAATATAAAATATAATTCGCTACTATAAAACCCTACAGTATTTTATGGTAGCTAGTTGTATTTTATAATTAATATTAAATTTTATAATTTTTGAGGTAAAAATGGAAGAGCAATTAAAAAAGTCTTTTAAATCTACAAAAGAATATTTTGTAAATATGTCTAGGAGTAAGCGAGGAGTATTTATATTTTCAGCTATCGGTATTGTTCTTTTTTCAATAATGGTAGTTGTATGGCTCAATCTTTCGGGTACAAGACTCGTAACTCTTTACTCAGGACTAGATATTCAAGAGGCATCTGATATATATACAGTGCTACAGGATATGGATGTAAAGGCTCAGCTAGACAACAATGGAAATATAAAGGTTCCACAAGATAAGGTTGAGACCTTGCGTATACAAATGGCGGCAAAGGGATACCCAAAGACAGCGCTTAGCTATGATGTATTTTCTAGCGCAAGCGGTCTTACATCAACAGAGTTTGAAAAGCAGGTAGCACTAGGTCACGAGCTACAAAATAGATTACAGGACACTCTTATGAGAATGTCTGGTATAAATAAGGCTATAGTTACGCTTAATATTGCAAAAAGTGGTAACTATGTTTGGGAGCAGGATACAGCAAAAAGCACGGCGAGTGTACTGCTAACCCTAAAGCCTGGTGTTGAATTTAGTAAGCATCAGGTATCCGGTGTAAAAAATCTTGTGGCATCAAGTGTTCCTAAAATGGATACTAAGGATGTAAAGGTTATAAATTCTGATACACATAACGAAATGTTTGGTGTAGATGAAATATCCTCGGAATCAAGTGACCTTGAGGAAGCAATTCTTCGTTTGGGACTTGAAAGACAGATGGAGCAGGCACTCGAGGATAAGGCTACAAAACAGCTTTCACTTCAATATGGACCAGATGAGCTTCGTGTTTCTGCAACAGTAGAGCTTAATTATGACAAGATGATAAGCGAAAGCACACAGTATAAGCCAGAGGTCAACAATAATACAGGTATTATAACTAAGATTGATGAGGCATACAAGATGGATGCCCAAAAGGTAACTAGTGGAATAGTTGGCGAGGAGCAAAATACAGATATTCCAATAGTTGTTGACAGAAATGGTGACGGAATACCAGAGGTAGTCGACCACGAAAAACATATAGATTATGTTGTAAGCTACATAAAGCAGCAGGTAGAGCGTGGCACAGCCGAGGTTACAAATAAAACTATAGCAATTATGGTTAAGGATAGGCGTGAGCTTACACAGGAGATAAAGGATGAGCTTATAGATCAAGTTTCTATGGCTACAAATATTCCAATTAATAATATATCAATTAGTAATGCACTAGCCAATGGCTTTGGAAATATCTCGACACAGGAGACATGGTCGCAGGCTATTAGGGACTTCTTTAAGGACCCAACACTATTCCTTGTGATACTATTTAGTATACTAGCTCTAGTAGTTATTATTATGCTGATAGTTGCAAAGGTTAAGCACGACAAGGAGAAATATATGTACGTTAAGGAATACGTTACCGAAGACGGCTCAACGGATATGATAGCCGAGGATGTTTCTCTTGAGGACGAGCGTAGAAAGATTAACGACGCTATGGAGGTAAAGAAAAAGCAGCTTAAGCTTGTGGCTGAAAAGCGTAAGAATGAGGAAATGGGAATTACAAACGAAATTAAGGACTTTACAAAGCAGCATCCAGATATTACTGCAAGTCTAATTAGATCGTGGCTAAGAGAGGAGGACAGATAATGGCATTTAGTGGTACGGGCAATCCACCTCCTTTAACACAGCTGCAAAAGGCGGCTGCTGTTATAGTGGCTATTGGAGCCGAACAGGCGTCGGAGGTATATAAATATCTTCGTGAGGACGAGGTAGAGCAGCTTTCAGTTGAGATTTCAAAGATGGAGCATATGCCTAAGCAGTATCTTGAGGACACGATGGAGGACTTCTATGGTCTTTGTGTTACTCAACAGGTAATTAACGAGGGCGGTGTAGAGTATGCTAAGGACGTACTAGAAAAAGCCTTTGGTTCTCAACAGGCTACTGCCTATATGGAAAGAGTAAGCAAGTCAATCAAAACAAAGGCTTTTGACTTTGTGCGAAAGGCTGATAGTAAAAACCTATTAAACCTTTTGCAGGCAGAGCATCCGCAGACAATAGCTCTTGTACTATCCTACGCAAGAGCCGATCAGGCGTCGGCTATTTTGTCGGAGCTACCCTCTCAGCTTAGGGTTGATGTTATCGAAAGAATAGCAAAGCTTGACAGAGCTTCACCAGAAATACTGAATATTGTGGAAAGCACATTGGGACAAAAGGTAGAAAGTGTCGTATCTGTTGACCTTGTGGATTTGGGTGGTGTAAACTACATTGCAGATATTATGAACTATGTTGACAGAAGTGTAGAAAAGAAAATCTTTGACGAGCTTACAAATAAGGATCCAGAGCTTGCGGATGAGGTTAGAAAGCTTATGTTCGTATTTGAGGATATTATTTCTCTTGATGACCTTTCAATTCAGAGATTTATCAGAGACACAGATACAAAGGATTTGGCTGTTGCGCTTAAAGGCTCTACAACAGACCTACAGGCTGTATTCTTTAAGAATATGTCAAAGAGAATGGCAGAGACAATACAGAGCGATATGGAATACCTACATAATGTACGTATGAGCGACGTAGAACAGGCTCAGCAGAGAATAGTTGCTACTATTCGTCAGCTTGAGGATGAAGGTGAAATAGTTATTGCAAGAGGTGGAAAGGATGAGGTAATTGCTTAGTAATATTTATAAGGCCTCATCAGTTAGCTTTTCTGACAAAAAAATTTTCGTGGGGGAAAATGCCCAAACAGTTGCGGATTTAATAAGAGATATGTCCAAAGAAGAAATGGAAGAATATCTCGATAGTATTCCAGAAAGCCAACGAAAGGTATTTGAAGAAGAAAGATTAAAAGTTTCAGCTATTCTTGAAAATGAAAAAAGGCTATTTAAAGAGGAAAAGGAAAAATTTGAAAAGGATAGAATGAGACTTATCGAGCTTTCAAGAATAGATGCTCAGAATGAGCGCCAAAGGGTATTTGATGATGCAAGAGCAGAGGTTGATGTTCTTCTAAGAGATAAAATAAAGGACGCTGAGACGAAGGCTCAGGAAACAAGAGATTCGATACTTCAGTCAGCACAGCTCGAGGCTCAGAAAATAAAAGAGGACGCATATAACGAGGGCTATGCAAGTGGAATGGCTGAGGGTGGAGATATAATCTATAAAAATGCAGAAAAATACATAGGTCGTATAGAGGAATTTATAGGCTATGCAGAGGGAAAGCTTGATGAATTTATATTTTCCTATGAAAAGGATTTAAAATGGGGAATTTTGCAGATAGCAAGAAAGGTTTTAAATCGTATGGTCTCGGAGGACGAGCTAAATATGGAGGATATGATAATTGGAGCTGTAGACAGTGTAAGAGATGCTGAATGGATAGATATTAAGGTCTCAGCAGAGGCACACGAGCTTATAAATGAGCTTCGTGAGGAGCTGTCGGTTATGGATAATGTAAACATAAAATCCTCAAATATTAATAAGGACGAGGCTGTGGTGTCGACAAGCAAGGACGTGCTAGCTATGTCGGTTGATACTCAGCTTGACAATATAGAGGCATATTTTAAGGCTGAGTATTTACCCAGTGAAGTATAGTAAGTGAACGGAGGCAGTCAGATTTTGGACAGACAAAAATTTGTAAGACTTCTTATGAGTAATGATTTTTATTCACACAGAGGACGTATAGATAAGCTAGTCGGTATGACTGTCGAATCAGTTGGACCACCAAGCAGCATAGGCGATGTATGCAAAATAATGATAGACGAAAATAAGTACGTTTTATCAGAGGTTGTCGGCTTTAACGAAAACAAGGTACTTCTTATGCCCTACGAGGAGCTTGACGGAATAGGACTAAACAGTACTGTAATAAATACAGGCTCAAGGCTTAGTGTACCAGTTTCCGATGACCTTATAGGCAGAACAGTTGATGCACTTGGAAATCCGATGGACGGAGGTCCTCCAATTAAATATACAGAAACAATGCCAATCGACGGCGAGCCGTCAAATCCTATGCTCAGACCAGCTATAAGCGAGCATATAGAAATGGGTGTTCGTGCTATTGATGGTTTTTTGACCATAGGCAAGGGACAGAGAATGGGTATATTTGCAGGTAGTGGTGTTGGTAAGAGTACTCTTATGGGTATGCTTGCCAGAAACGTAAAGGCAGATGTAAACGTAATAGCTCTTGTTGGAGAGCGTGGCAGAGAGGTTTTGGAGTTTATTAACCGTGACCTAGGCCCCGAGGGAATAAAACGCTCGGTGCTGGTTGTGGCAACCTCGGACCAGCCAGCTATGATGCGTTCAAAGTGCTGTCTTACTGCGACTACTATTGCTGAGTACTTTCAAAGGCAGGGTAAGGACGTTCTTCTAATGATGGACTCGCTAACTCGTTACTGTATGGCTCAAAGAGAAATAGGACTTGCGACGGGAGAGCCTCCTGTTGCAAGAGGCTACACCCCATCAATGTACAAGGTGCTTCCGAGATTACTAGAGAGAGCGGGAAATTTTGAGACTGGCTCGATAACTGGAATATATACAGTACTTGTCGAGGGTGACGATGCAAATGAGCCTATCAGTGATACTGTTCGTGGTATAATAGATGGACATATAATGCTTTCAAGAAAGGTTGCGGCAAAGAATCACTATCCAGCTATTGATATAGCCTCGAGCGTAAGCCGTTTGATGAGCGAGATAGCCGAGCCACAGCACAAAAAGGCGGCATCAGACCTTAGAAATATGCTAGCGGTATATGATGCGAACGTAGACCTTATTTCAATAGGTGCATACAAGAGCGGAGGAAATCCAGAGCTTGATAGAGCGGTTACTCATATTGATAAGCTAAATGCCTTTTTAAAGCAAAGAGTAGATGAAAAATGTACCTTTGAGGAAACAGTTGAACAAATAGAGTCTATTTTGGAGAATGATTAAATATTAATTAAATGGGGAGCAGGTCTTGAAAAAGTTTAAATTTTCTTTGGAGAGGATACTGGATTATCGCAAGTCGATTTTTGATAAAGAGAAAAATATACTTATGGAGCTGTATGCCGAGGAGAATGACATAGAAAAAAAGCTTGAGGACTACAAAAAGCTTTATAGATTTTATTCGGAACAAAAAACCGAAATGGCAAAAAAAGGAATTGAGGTTTTTGCTTATAAGCAAATTTGTATTCAGATAGAGAGTGCGGAAAGAAAAATCGAAGAGACAACACAAGAACTATTCGCTATGGAAGAAAAAATAGACAGGCAGAGATATGTTGTTACCGAGGCATCAAAGGATGTAAAGGCTTTTGAAAATCTAAAGGATAAAAAACAGGCTGAATTTAATTTTGAGCTGTCAAAGGCAGAGCAGGAGAGAATTATGGAGCTTGTCGGTAACAAGGCAGCCGAGCAGGTAATAAACGGCGGAGTAAAATAGCTGATATATCTGTAATTATACAGATTTTATCATAAAAAAATGAGAGAAAAGAAAGGTAGGTGAATTTGACAGGTGGATGGAGTATCAATGAATGTAGCAGTAGTAAATAATATCCAAGCTCCAAACGTTCAAATGACAGTGGACGGAGACGGTAATGCCTTTATGCAGCAGCTTATGGGAGCTATGCAGCTAGGTGATGCCGACGCATTTATGCAGATTTTAAGCGAGAATATTGTTTCTGACGAAAATCTATCAGAGGATTTTATGAAGAACAATGTGCAGGCTATGCAGATGATGTTGGCTGAGCTTATGGGAGTTATGTCGAATGTTAATAACTATGCTGTAGCAGAGTATGAGACAACAGAGCAAATTGTCCTTGAAACTGAAAAAAATCCTATTATGGATATAATTATTAACCTAAAGGACAAAATTTCCACAAATGACACAGAACCAAAGGACGAGCTTATTAAATTTGTAGATGAGCTTTCGGAAAAACTAAATGTAGAGGTTGTAGCTGTTCCAAAGAATGAGAAAAAAGAGGAAAACATATTTAAGGGCTTTGATAAGAATGTGGCTATTGCTAAAAAGAATATGGGTGACTCAAAAATAAAGACAGCGACTAATTCGGATTTAGCGGCACTTGGAAGTATGTCAAATGCGAATGTTCACAATGTAGTCTCAAAGGATGTTGACTTGTCAAAAATATCAGCAAAGGTTATAGTTAACCAAATTGAAACAGGTATTAAGGAAGGCATTAAGCAAAAGGATAATAACCTAGTTATTAAGCTACGTCCAGAGGGACTAGGCGAGGTCACTGTAAAGATGACCGAGGTAGGCGGTAAGATAACGCTTGATATAGTGACAGCAAGCCAATATGCAAGAAATGCACTAAATACCGAAATTGATGCACTTAGGGAAAATCTAAAGCAGTACAATGCGGAGATAGCCAGTCTTGCTACAGCAGACGGTGGCTTTAGCTTTGGCGAGGACAAGGGTGACAATAACCAGGGCAGAGAGCAAAGACAAAATGGTCAGCACATAGACTATGTAGAGGAAACAGACTTTACAGATGATAAGCTTGCTATGGAGGAATATGTGAGAAGTCTTACAGAGGCATTGAGCAGATACTATGGTTAAGTATATAGGAAAGGAGAAATGCAAGTGAACACAATAAACAATAATTTTTCACTACTTTCAGCAAGAGCAAGTGGTACATCGGCTGTGGCAGAAGACTCCTCATCAAGTGGCAGAGTAATAAATGCGGTTTATGAGGACGAAAAGTCAAAGATGCCTACAGTAGATATGTTTTTGCAGCTTATGATAGCACAAATGCAAAATCAAGACCCTATGAATCCTGTTGATGATACACAGTATGTGACACAGATGTCACAAATAGCAGCTATGCAACAAATGCAGGAGCTTGCATACTATTCACGTTCAAATTTTGTAATGTCAATGGTAGGTAATGATGTAACAGTTGCACAAAACAGAATAGGCGGAGACATAGAGAGCGTGACAGGACAGGTAGAAAAAATAAGCCTTGTAGGTGGAGAATACAAAATTTATGTAAAGGGTAAGGCATATCAGCTAAACCAAATTATGGAAATTCATCCTAAGGCACCTCAGTCAAATGAGTCGAACAAGGTTATTACCGACTATGGACTAACTCTTATAGATACAACGGACAAGACAGCATCTATTGAATGGGAGACACCAGACAAGGAAAAGGACCCAAATGCAGATACAATAAGATATACAGTCTACTACTCAACCTCACCAAGAATGGATACAGTAAGCGAGGTTAAGCAAGGTACAAGAGCAGGTAATTTAGAGGAGCTTGACGTAAATGATGTTATAATAAACGGACTTACACCAGACACTACATATTATGTAAACGTAGTTGCAAAGGACGCATCGGGAAATGAGAGCGTTTACAAAAAGATTTCGTTTATAACAGATAAGGAAAGAGCTTAAGCTAGCTTATAACGAATAGGAGGATAGAATGGGTATTAATAATGTTAATCTTTTTTCTGTTCCTATAACTACTGGTAGCATAAATTATGGGAGCGTAGGTATCAATTCAAAGGTAGAAAAACAAGAGGATACTGGAAATTTTGCCGAGCTACTAAAGAAAAAGCTATCGGACAGTCCTATTGAGTTTTCTAAGCATGCAACAAAACGAGTTATAGAAAGACAGCTTGATGTTAGTGACAAAAATATTGAAAGGCTCTCAAAGGGCGTTGAGATAGCGGCAGAAAAGGGACTTGATGATACGCTTATACTAATTGATTCGACAGCCTACATAGTAAGTGCAAAAAATCAAAAGGTAATAACAGCGGTTGACGGAGATGAATTAAGAGGTAATATATTTACAAATATAGACGGAACAGTTATTATATAGCCGGACTTTTTATTTTAAAGAGGTTATTTTGCTTTGAACGACGGATAAGCAAGGGCTTTCCTTTATATTTGTAATACAAATAAGCAAAAAAAGGAGAAAATTTATGGTAAGATCAATGTATTCAGGCGTTGCTGGAATGAAGGCACAGCAAGCGGCAATGGACGTTATAGGTAATAATATAGCAAACGTAAGAACCTACGGCTTTAAGAGTAGTAGAGCAACATTTAAGGATGTTTACTATCAAAGACTAAATGGTGGTTCACAGGGTACAGCAAACCGTGGTGGTACAAATACTTCACAAGTAGGTTATGGCTCACAGCTATCAACAGTAGACGTTATGCAAACTCAGTCATCATTTACAATGACTGGTCGTTCAATGGATATAGCTATTGCAGGAGAGGGCTTTTTCCAAGTACAGGACAATGACGGTAATATCTTTTATACAAGAGCTGGTCAGCTAAGCTTTGATTCTGTAGGTAACCTAGTTGACGCAAGCGGTAACTTTATCTTGGGTGTATCGGGCGACCCACTAGGCAGAGAGCCAGCTAGCGAAAGAATTAGTGTAAACGTAAGCCCAGTTGATCCAACTGCATCAAAGTGTGTAGAGATGATTAACGGCAAGAGATTTACTATAAAGACAACTAACCCAACCGAAGAGGGCAACTATAATCTATCTATTATATCTGATAGATCAATGCCTCTAGGTCAAGACGTGGATGTTGAGCTAGTAGCGGGTGGCGGTATAGTTGCAAGAATTAACCCATCAGCAAAATTTAAAAGTCTTGCAGAATTATCATCAAAGATAAACGAAAAGATTAAGGAAAAGAACGGTGGCAAGGAGCATCCAGCTGGACAAATAGAAATTTCTTGCGATACAGAGGTAGGAGAGCTTACAGGTGAAGAAATTTGTGGAAAGAACTTTGCGGTAAAGCCTGGTAAGGTTAAGGGAGACCTACCATCTGGACTATTTGGTGGTCTATCAATAGATAAGCTAGGTGATGACTTTAAAGTAAATGTTGGACAAACTGAAGCAAAAATTGATAAAATAGAATGTAAATACGACGAAGTTACAAAAGAATTTACAATAACTATGACAACAGATCAAGCTGGTACATTTGAGGGTAAAATACCAGAGACAGCTACAGGTGCTGGTAAGGTACTTTTGCAAGGTGCTAATGGCTCAATAGTTATAAATCATCCTGGATTTACAAGTATGATAAATAGGTATGAGAAAGAACATGGAAATCTTAATACGGGTACTTGGGATAATAATAAGGCGGCTGATGATTTTAATGCTGCTCCAGATACAAAGCCTATAACATTTACCTCATCTGAACCATCAAAGGATATAGGTCTTTCAAGTAAGGCATTTAAGCTACAGGGCGGTACAAAGGGCGGTGCCCAAGGCATTGAGGACTTGGACAGCATACTTGTAGGCGCTGACGGTATCATTGTTGCTAAGCACCCAATTCACGGAGAAATAGCTGTCGGAAGAATAGACCTTGTAACATTCGCAAACCCAGAGGGACTTGAGCAGGCAGGTAATACATACTTTAAGGCGGGAGCTAACTGCGGTAAGCAAAACATCGCAATTCCTGGCTCAAATGGAACAGGTCAATTAACAACAGGCTCACTTGAGCAGTCAAATGTTGACTTATCCCAAGAGTTTTCTGATATGATTACTACACAAAGAGCCTACCAAGCAAATTCAAGACTAATAACAGTTTCTGATACAATGCTTGAGGAGCTAGTAAATCTAAAGAGATAGTATTTTTATATAACAAATTCTTAAATAAAAGAATATTAACAGTGATTCATATTTGTATGGGTCACTGTTATAGGTAATAAAAAATATATCTCTAGTTTAACTTGCACTATATAGACTAATTGTCTAAAACAGATAAATTTATCCTAAATTTTAGTGCAAAATAACTTATTTCTAGAAATTTCTTTTAAATATATATATTTTTTTTAAAAAATATAGTATAATAAAGAGCAATGAATATTTTTTATTACTTATAGCAGTGACATTGCAAAAAAAGAATAAGGGGTGTATAATAAACTATGATACAGCTTACAAAATTAAATGGAACAGAATTTATACTTAATTCTGACCTTATAGAAACTATTTATGAAAATCCAGATACGACCATTCATCTAACAAACGGCCCTATATATATAGTCAAGGAATCTCGTGATGAGGTACTTAAAAAAGCTATTGAGTATCAAAAAATGATATTTTCTAATCTTTTAGGTACGGGAGAACGATGTCCAAGAGATGATGCTAATTTAGAAGATAAATAGCTTGTCTTTTTGAATTATTTGGTGTGAAAAACAAATTTGGATAAAGGGAGTTAACATTTATGGATTTATTTACTATATTGGGTTGGGTTTTTGGATTTATACTTATTATTTTTGGTATAGTATTTGATGCAGACACAGGAAAGCTTATTTTCGGAAATTTAATGCAGTTTATAGATATACCCAGCCTTGCAATAACAGTCGGCGGTACGTTTGCGGCACTTATGATTTCTTTTCCAGGAAAGTCGTTTTCAAAAATAGGTAAGCACTTAAAGATATGTATAAAGCCTACTAAGTACGACCCTAGTGACTACATTGAGCAAATAGTTGACTTTGCAAAGGAAGCTAGAATGAAGGGTCTACTTTCTCTTGAGGATAAGCTAAATGATACAAAGGACGAGTTTTTAAAGTCTAGCCTTATGCTAGTAGTTGACTCGGTTGACCCCGAAAAGGTACATAACTTGCTTGAGGCGGAGCTTGAGCATTTGGACGATAGACACGCCCAGGATAGGGAGTTTTATACAAAAGGCTCAAGCTATGCACCAGCCTTTGGTATGATAGGTACTCTAATCGGACTTATCAATATGCTAGCCCATCTTTCTGACCCAGACCTTATTGCGCCAGCTATGGCGGTTGCCCTTGTTACTACTCTTTATGGTAGTATGATAGCGAACCTCTTCTTTGCACCTATTGCCAATAAGCTAAAGGTGCGCCACGAGGAGGAGTATTTGTGTAGAGTTATTATTTGTGAGGGCGTAGAGGCTATACAGGCAGGTGAAAACCCAAACTTTATACGAGAAAAGCTAGATAAGCTAATTATTCAGTCCAAGGGTAAAAAGGGTAAGAAGAACAAAAAAGGTGAAGCAGAGCAAGTCGATGAGGCTTAATTTCAAATATATACTATTTACGAAAGGTGTGACGAGTGCCTATGGCTAAAAAGCAAAGAGACGAGGGCGGCGGCTATAACTTTATGGATACGTATGGCGATATGATGACGCTACTACTGACATTCTTTGTTTTACTTTTTTCTATGTCGAGCGTACAGCAGGAAAAGTTTGAGCTTTTGGTAAAGGCATTTACTAACCGTACAGGAGAGACAGCTCAAATAGTCCTTGCTCCAGAGGCAAATGGAGATTCAATAGGTGAAATTCATGGCTCATCGGGAGAGATACATATAGGCGAGGAAAGCGAAATTGACATAGAAAATACTGTTCCAGAAACCTTTGATGAGCTATTTGAATATTTTGAACAGTATATTGCTCAAAACAATATGGAGGAGAGCATTAAGGTTGAGAAAACAGGTAAAAACACTATATTCATAAGATTTGAGGATAATATATTCTTTTATCCAGACAGCGAATTAATGAAGGATGACTCATTACCTATACTTGAATTTATAGGCAGATGTATAAAAAATGTTGAAGACAAAATTATGGTTGTGCGTATAGGTGGTCACACGGCGGACCCTGGAATTGCAAACTATGTTGTTTCTGATAGAATTTTGAGTACAAACAGAGCTAACGCAGTTCTTATGTATCTTGAGGATGTCAAAAAGTTTGATGCAAAAAAGCTTGTAGCTAGTGGATATGGAAAAAATTATCCAATTGCAGATAACAGCACCCCAGAGGGAAGAAGTAAGAATAGGCGAGTTGAAATGTTTATTATAGGTAACGAGGCAGACCTTACCTCTCAGGAGGAGATGTATGAGATTATTGAGAATGCCTTAAAGGTTACGCTTAATAATAACGAAGAAAAAATAGAAGACACAGACGCCTCTGTAGACAATTCGCAGGAGCAAGAGGAGAATGACATATCGCAAAACCATGATAGGCTAACGGATTTAGAAACATCATACGATGGGCTTATAGATACAGACGAAAAACAGTCTGAGCCAAAAGAAGAAGAAAATAGTACAGAAGAGGACGGTGACATAATACCACCTCCAAATTAATAGGTATTATTAAATTTATGAAAAAAAGAGAAAAAATATATGCATAAAATTTTAGATTTAATAAGGGGGGATACCTTTGGCTGATATATTGTCACAAGCTCAAATAGATGCGCTACTAAAAAATATAGATTCCGGTGGTATCACCGAGGAAACAGAGGAAGAAAAAGCCAAACAGAAGATAAAGGACTATGACTTTAGGTCTCCTAAAAAGTTTACTAAGGAACAGCTGAGAATAATGGACAGCTTACATGAGAACTTTGGAAGACTTTTGGCATCTTATTTGTCGGGTGTACTTCGCTCTCCGTGTAATATTGAGGTTATGCAAATTGAGGAATATCGTTACTATGAGTTTAATAACGCACTTTCAGATAATGCTCTTGTTAGCCTTATAGACATAACTCCTGCAAACAAAAATGTAAATACCTCAACTATGCTAATGGACATTAGTCCGCAAATAGCGTATTATATGATAGATAGGTTACTGGGTGGTTCGGGTGAGCCAGTACAAATAAATCGTGATTTTTCTGACATCGAGGTTAATATTATGAAGCACGAGGTCAAAAAAATGATGAAGTACTTGCAAGAGGCATGGGGAGATTACATAGACAATACCTGTGAGCTTGCTAGTGTCGAAACAAACAGTAGGCTTATTCAAATATATTCACCAGAGGATATAGTGGTTGTAATATCCCTACAGGTAAAGATTGAGAAAATCGAGGGAGCTATTACAATGTGTATCCCAGGAATGGGTCTTGAGGAAATGATGGCTGACTTTGAATCTAAGTACGGTAGACTTACTCAAAAAATCAGCAATGTGACCAAGGAATCTGTTAGAAAACAGCTTATTAGACAGGCTGTTGATAATTCAAGTCTAGAAATGGTCGCTAATCTACAGGATTTAATGATAAATCTTAATGATGTGCTTAATTTGCAGGTTAATGATGTTATTCCGCTTGGAAAGAATATAAATTCGGACATTTTAGTTAAAATTGATTCTGTTCCGTGGTTTACAGCTAGACTTGGAGAGGTAAAGGAAAACAAGGCGGTTAAATTAACAGGCGTAGCAAGGCACTAAATATATACGAAAACGAAAAGGAGAAAAAATATGGCGAAGAAGCTTACTCCGATAGAGATGGACGCTATAGGAGAGGTAATGAATATAAGTATGGGAGCTGCCGCAACAGCTGTATCTTCTATGCTTGACAGACAAGTTGTAATTACCACACCTTATGTAGAAATTCAAAATGTAAGTAATATAAATTACAGGGAACTTGAGCCAGCACTCTTGGTAAAAATAGTCTATACAGAGGGTATAACTGGTTCAAATGTAATGGTTTTCAGTCAAAGGGATATGCAACTGATACTTAATCAGCTGATGGGTATTGACGAGCCACCAAGTGAAGACTTTGTATTTGATGAGCTTAGTATGAGTGCCGCTTGTGAGATTATGAATCAGATGATGGGTTCGTCGGCTACTGCTCTTTCAAACTTCCTTGGTTATTCTATTAATATTAGCACACCAACAGCCGAGGTTATGACAACAAAGGATGTTTTTACAGATGCAATAGGCTTAACTGCAGATACTGATATTGTTAGTATCACATTTAATATAAAGATTGGCAATATAATGGACAGCCAATTTATAAATGTAATGAGTTGTGATTTGGCAAAGGAGATTACCACAAGCTTCCTACAAGAGCCACAAGAGCCAGACGAGATTAAAGCTCCAGAAAATCCAGGAGAGGCTCCTAGTCAGCAAGTGCCTGAACAGCCAGCTCCTGCTATGCCACAGCAGAATATGGAAGAGCAAATGCAGCAGCAACAAATGATGGGACAGCAAATGCCACCGCAGATGCAGCAGCCGATGATGTCTCAGCAAATGCCACCACAAATGCAACAGCCGATGATGTCTCAGCAAATGCCACCACAGATGCAGCAACCGATGATGTCTCAGCAAATGCCACCACAAATGGATCCGCAGATGCAAGGATACTATCCTCCTTATCCGCCAAATCCATATTATCCATACCCACCACAATATGCGGGTATGCCACCTATGCAGCCACAAATGCAAGAAAAACATCCAACTGTTATGAATGCTCAGTTTGCAGACTTTTCTAATTCTGTTCCACAGGGAGCACCAATATTAAACGAAAATATGGGACTTATTATGAATGTTCCTCTTTCGGTAACGGTTGAAATAGGTTCAGCTAAGCGTAAAATTAAAGAAATTCTAGATTTCAATCAGGGTACAGTAATAGAGCTTAATAAGCAAGCTGGTTCACCTGTTGATATAATTGTAAACGGACAACTTTTTGCCAGGGGAGACGTTGTAGTCTTGGATGATAACTTTGGTGTTCGTATAACAGAAATTTTGGGTACAAAAGAGTTATTGGATTCACTGGAGAAAGCGCCACGTTAGTCCACATTAAAAACAAAAACTAATTAATTTTAAAGGAGAATTTTAAATGGACAAAAAGATTTTAGTAGTTGATGATGCGGCATTTATGCGAATGATGATAAAAAATGCTTTGTCAGGTGACGGATATACTAATATAGTTGAAGCTGCTGATGGAAAGATAGCTGTTGAGCAATATCAAGCTGAGCATCCATCACTAGTTATTATGGATATTACTATGCCTAATATGGACGGCTTGCAGGCACTACAAGCAATAAAGGCTATTGACCCTGCGGCAAAGGTTGTTATGTGCTCAGCTATGGGTCAAGAAGCTATGGTTGTTGATGCTATACGCTTTGGTGCACTTGACTTTATTGTTAAACCATTTAAACCAGAAAGAATTCTACAAACAGTCGCTAAGGTACTTGCTTAATATACGAGCGACAATTAATAGTTGATTTAAAAGATATACCCATAATTAATTATATAAGAGCCTTGACTTTTGTATATGAGATAAGGGTATATGTTTTAATATAGCTTATTTTTGCGTGATTGCCTAATGACAAATGGAGGAAATTTGATGAATAATAGCGGCTCGATGAGTTTTTTTACACTTCTATGGGCTTTTGTGTGTTTGATTTTTATTCTTGTTTTAGCTTATTTTTCTGTAAAGCTTTTATCAAAAAAACAGAGAGTTAGTGGTGCGGGAAAGCTTATTGAGGTGCTTGCTCAAGTGAATATCGGACAGGATAAGGTATTACTTGTTGTCAAATCTGCAGACAAAACTATGCTTGTTGGTATGTCTCAAAATAGTATTTCCAAAATTTGTGACCTAGATGATGATTATTGCAAAAATATTATTGAACAAAATCCAACTGTACCATTCTCAGAGGTCTTAAAGTCCTCTTTTAACAGAAATAAGGTTGAAAAAAAGGATAAAGGAGACGGGAATGTGTGAAAACTAAACGTAACAGGACTAAGCTGACACCTGAAAAGAAATCTCAGCTTAAAGAAAAATTAAAAAGACAAAAAAAGCTTCTCTTAAATAGCTTTATATTATTTGTTGGATTAATTACAGTTTTGGGCGGTATGACAGCCTATGCAACTAATACAAATGGTATAATTATTGACTTTACTACTGATGTTGACGGTACTGGAGCTGTAGGGGCATTGGATATTCTAATCCTATTTACTGTTATGGCGCTTATACCGACAATCGTACTTATGATGACGAGCTTTACTCGCATTGTAATAGTGCTTTCTTTTTTGCGAAATGCCTTGGGTACTCAGCAATCACCTCCAAACCCTGTAATTATTGGCCTATCAATTTTTCTTACTCTCTTTATAATGTCTCCTGTATTTGAACAGGTAAACGAACAGGCGTATCAGCCATACAAAAATGCGGAAATAACGCAAGAGGAGGCACTACAAAGAGCGGCTGAGCCAATGAAGGAATTTATGATAAGACATACAGATAAAAAATCGCTTAATCTATTTCTTTCGATAGCTAATAGGTCGGATGTTAAGTTTACTGATGAGACGGCTATGGAGACGCTCAAAAAGGAAAGCCTATCAATCCTTGTTCCAGCTTTTGTAACTAGCGAGCTAACAAAGGCATTTTCAATGGGATTTTTGATATTCCTACCATTCCTAATAATCGACATCGTTGTTTCAAGCTTACTTATGTCAATGGGTATGGTAATGCTTCCACCAGCTATGATTGCTCTACCGTTTAAGCTTCTGATGTTCATTCTTGTTGACGGCTGGACACTTCTAATGGGTACTTTAGTTCAAAGCTTTCACTAGAAACTATTATTAGAGTTGAGAGTTGAGAGTTGAGAGTGGGGTTCGCTGCTGCTCACAATTACGAATGACGAATGACGAATTACGAATGACGAATTGACTGGACGGCTAGTTTAAACTAGAAAATATAGTTAGCTGAAAGTTTTACTCAACTTTTTTCGCTCGTCGCAACGATCGAAACGCCATAGCCGTGAAAGAGCATTTTGAGAAGTGAATTGTATCGTAAGGTGCAAGAGAAAGAAAAGGTTTTCTAGTTGGGAAGTCTAGTTAGAGTTGAGAGTGGAGTTCGCTGTTGCTCACAATTACGAATGACGAATGACGAATGACGAATGACGAATTGACTAGACGGCTAGCTTAAACTAGAAAAGATAGTTATATAAAATTTTTAGTCAATTTTTTCAAAAAATTGCGGTTTCCCGCCGAGTGGGAAGAATATTTATTCCAATTTTTACTATAGCAAGTAATGCACTAGCTCACAAATAAATCTAATTTACTTATGAATTGAGATATGGATTAGCATTTTAAATTTTATAAAAGGGAGAGATAGCTTTGAGTCAAGGTCAAATATTAACAATACTTACAGATGCGCTTATGGTTTCGCTCAAATTAGCTGGACCTATGCTACTTGTCAGCGTACTTATTGGTTTGATTGTAGCTATTTTTCAGGCTGCGACTCAAATACACGAGCAAACGCTGACATTTGTGCCTAAGCTTATATGTATAGCGTTTTTGCTTTTGTTTACAGGCTCATGGATGATGACAGTTTTCGCAGAGTTTGTTGACAGAATTTTTTTGATTATGCGAAGTTTATAATTATTAGAAATAGAAGGAGAAGTTGTTAAATGAGTATACAGTTTGATTCGCTCACGACATTTCTTCTTGTATTTGTCAGAATAACCACAATGATAGCTTTTAACCCTATCCTCACAAGAAAAAATGTGCCAAGACAGATAACTGTGGGGCTATCATTACTTATAACAGTACTTGTTTCGGCAAATGTTCCTACTGTTAGTGGCATCACGCCTATGGATGTGACCTTTTTAATGATTTCTGAGGCATTTATAGGCTTTGCAAGTGGTTATATTTTTAGATTATTCTACTATATGATATATTTTGCAGGAGATATACTCGATATGCAATTTGGTCTTGCTATGTCAAAGGTCTTTGACCCTAGTAGTAGCCTACAAATATCCCTTAGTGGTAGAATACTAGAGATACTTTTTGTACTTTACTTCTTTTCAACAGGTAGTCATCTAGTTTTAATCAGAATTTTTGCAACCTCATATCAGATTATACCTATTGGAGAAGGTATTAACCTACTATCTGGAGCAAGCTTTGTAATAGAAGCGTTTTTTAGTTCATTTATTCTTATAACAAAGCTTATAGTACCGTTTGTAATAACAGAATTTGTGCTTGAGGTGACAATGGGTGTGCTTATGCGACTTATTCCACAGATACACGTCTTTGTTATTAACATTCAGCTTAAAATTCTTTTGGGTATCTCACTTCTATTCTTGTTTGCTCAACCAGTATCTGCATTTTTGGATAAATACTTAATAATCATCTTGGAAACGACGGAAAAATTTTTGTTTTCACTTACATAGTATATAGCTTAAAGGTTGACTAAAAAAGGGGGAAAGATACTTTGGCAGGAGAGAAAACCGAAAAAGCCACCCCGAAAAGAAAAGAGGACGAACGAAAGAAAGGTAATGTCTTTCAAAGTAGCGAGGTTCTTTCAGTAGTTTCTCTTTTGGCGATGTTTAATATACTAAGGCTTATAGCTCCCCTTATGGTGAATATTCTTATGGACTACACAAAGGATATGTTTTCCTCTATAGCAAAAAATGGGGCATTAGTAGTTGTCGAGGATATGTTTAAGCTAACACTTGACGGAATAGTTGTTGTGGCTCTTGTAGCGGCACCAATGCTCTTTGCATCTGGTTTAATTGCAGTTATAGTAACCTTTGCACAGACAAAAATGCTCTTCACAATGGAGAGCATTAAACCTAAATTTAGCAAGCTTAATCCTCTTAAGGGACTTAAAAATATTATTTCTATTAGAGGACTTGTAGAGCTTGTAAAATCAATATTAAAAATAGCAGCGCTTGTCGCTATTATATATAATACAGTCAAAAAAAGGCTGATTAAATTTCCACTTATGTTCGATATGGACCTTATGCAATGTGTGTCCTTTCTAAGTGACCTAGTTTTTAGTATAGTAAACACCTCTGGTGCTATATTCGTAATGATAGCGGTTGGCGACTACGTTTATCAGTGGTGGAACTATGAAAAGAATTTGCGTATGTCAAAGGATGAGATAAAGGAAGAATATAAGCAAATGGAGGGTGACCCACAGGTTAAGGGTAAGATTAAGGAAAAGCAGAGACAGATGGCTCAAAATCGTATGATGCAGGCAGTTCCAGAGGCGGACGTTGTTGTAAGAAACCCTACACACTTTGCAGTAGCCCTAAAATATGATAGCAAAAATTCACAGGCACCAACTGTTGTTGCAAAGGGACAGGACGAGATAGCCCTTAAGATAGTTGAAATAGCTGAAAAAAACAATGTCACTGTTATGGAAAACGTTCCACTAGCACGAGGACTATTTGCAGCGGTTGAGATTGGTATGGAAATACCAGCACAATTCTATCAGCCAGTGGCGGAGGTTCTAGCGTTTGTTTATAATCTAAAAAATAAAAAGTCTATTGTACCAGACGAAATAATAAAAAGATAATTTTTGAAAATAATACAGCTATGCTGTTTTTATATAAATTTTACGTATATGATACTTTGTACATAAAGGATTGATATTTAACTTGAAGAAAAAACTTGCATTTATGGACAACTTTGTTGCCATATTCGTTGTACTTATAGTACTTCTAATAATTTTCCCACTTCCAACACCGCTGTTGGATATGATGTTTATACTTAATCTAACTATTTCTTTTGTAATACTTCTTACAACGATGTATATAAAAGAGCCTCTTGAATTTTCGATATTTCCATCGTTACTACTTATCACAACTCTTTTTAGACTAGGTCTAAACGTTTCATCAACAAGAAAGATACTTACAAATCAAGGTAATGCAGGTAAGGTAATTGAAACCTTTGGTAAATTCGTTATTCAGGGCAACGTTGTTGTCGGTCTTATTATATTTCTAATTATAGTTATAGTTCAGTTTGTGGTTATCACAAAGGGTTCTGAGCGTGTAGCTGAGGTATCGGCTAGATTTACTCTTGATGCTATGCCTGGTAAGCAGATGGCTATTGACGCTGATTTAAGCTCTGGACTAATTGATGAGGAGACAGCACGATACCGCAGATCAAAAATTCAGCGTGAGGCAGACTTCTTTGGTTCAATGGATGGTGCCTCTAAGTTTGTTAAGGGAGACGCTATAATTTCTATTATAGTAACCTTTATTAACCTTATCGGTGGTATAGTAATGGGCTTTATGCAGCACGTAGGCTCGTTCGGTGATATAATGTCTATCTACAGTAACGCAACTGTCGGTGATGGACTTATGTCACAAATTCCAGCACTACTAATTTCAGTTGCAACTGGTATGATAGTTACTCGTTCAGCGTCAGAAAATAACCTAAACGAGGATATGTCAAAGCAGTTTATGTCACAGCCTCTTGTACTAATTATAGCGGGTGGCGTAATGCTTGGGCTTATGTTTATAGGCTTCCCACCACTTCAAATTATAATTGTATCAGGCGGACTTATAGCCTTGGGTATTGTGTTACTCAAAAAACAAAAGGGTGTTAAAAAGGCTGTTGAAAGCAATATGCCTTCGGTTACGGAGGAGGTTACAAGCGAGGCATCCTTCTATAAAAACATTGAAAACGTATATGGACTTTTGCACGTGGAGCAAATAGAAATGGAATTTGGCTACAGCCTTATACCACTTGTTGATGAGGCAAGCGGAGGAAGCTTTCTTGACCGTGTGGTAATGTTCCGTAAGCAGTTTGCAAACGATATGGGTATGGTTATACCGTCTGTAAAGCTTACAGATAGTGGTGAGCTAAACCCAAACCAATATGCAATTAAGCTAAAGGGCGAGCAGGTAGCAAAGGGTGACATACTTGTTGACCACTATCTAGCACTTGCCCCATCGGAGACAGCAGAGCCTATTGAGGGTATAGATACAATAGAGCCAGCGTTTGGAATACCAGCTAAGTGGATAAGTGAGGATAAAAAGGCAAAGGCAGAGCTTGCGGATTACACGCTTATTGACCCTACCTCTGTTATTATTACTCACCTAGCCGAAATATTAAAGAAACACGCATATGAGCTTTTGACACGACAGGAGGTAGGCAACCTACTGACAAATGTTAAAAAACAAAATGCTCAGCTTGTAGAGGACATAATTCCAACTATTATTTCAATAGGAGATTTACAAAAGGTACTGTGTAACCTACTTCGTGAGGGAGTTCCTATAAAGGATATGGAAACTATTCTTGAGACACTTGCCGACCACGGGGTAAATACAAAGGATACGGATATTTTGACAGAGTATGTAAGACAGGAGCTAAAGAGATCTATTTCTCATAAATTTAGCTCGGCAAATCAGCTAAAGGTGTTAAGCCTTGATGCAGATATAGAAAATATGATAATGTCATCTGTCAAGAAGATGGAGACAGGCTCATATCTTGCTCTTGACCCTGCTACAATACAAGCTATTGTAACAGCAATGGGCGAGCAGATTAATAAGATAAAGGACCTTGTACCAGAGGTAATTATATTAACCTCACCAATAGTAAGAGTTTATGTTAAAAAGCTTGTCGACCAGTTCTATCAAAATATAGTTGTTCTTTCATTTAGTGAGATAGACAATAATATTCAAATACAAGCACTAGGCAATATTTCTTTACAATAAAATATGAGTAAATAGAGAGAAGGGAGGTTTTTGACTTGGGAGGAAAGAGTAACGATAATGATAGTCTGGGAGTAAAGATGTTGTTACAATATAAGCAAAATCCCAGTCAAGAGCTTCGTAACGATATTGTAATGGAGTTTATGTATATACCAAAGGTTGTGGCAACACAAATGATTTCGTACACAACCCAATTTGCACAGCTAGAGGATATTGTAAATGAGGGAGTAATAACTCTTATTGAATGTATTGATAAATTTGAATTTAACAAGGGTGTCAGCTTTGAGGCATTTGCCTATGCAAAGATAAAATATGCAAATATAGATTACATAAGAAGACAGGATTGGGTTCCACGAAGAGCAAGAAAAACATCTAAGGACATTAATAGAGCATATAATGAATTAGCTATGGAGCTAAAGAGAGAGCCTACAGTTGAGGAAATAGCAAGCTATATTGGAATTAGTGAGAGTGCAGTTAAAAAAAATAACAGAGAGATTGCAAATTCCATTATGGTTTCTTTCGAGGAAATTCTTGATAGCTCAATGACAGGACTTGCAGATTCACTAGCAACGCCAGAGGATATACTTTTTTCAAACGAGCTTAAGGAACAGCTAAAGGGTGCAATAGATAGCCTCAATGAAAAGGAAAGAACAGTAATTTCATTATATTACTATGAACATTTGCGTTTAGCGGAAATTGCTGATATAATGGAACTGAGCGAATCAAGAGTATGCCAAATACATAAAAGGGCAATAGACAAAATGAAAAAAATACTTGATATATATATGAAAGGGTGAATATACTATGTTTTCAGGATTTTACACAGCTGCATCAGGAATGCTTACACAGCAAAAAATCTTAAACACTCAGGCTAATAACCTTGCAAATTTAAAAACACCAGGCTTTAAAGGGGAGAGAGTTGTCACAACGACCTTTGAACAGGAGTTTTTAAATAGATTGGAGAACGGAAGGTATACACCCGTAGGACACGGAGCACCGATGGTTCTTGCCGAGGATGTAAGGACACAGTATGACTCAAGTGTTTTGGAGCAGACAGCTAGAGAGCTAGACCTTGCTATAGATGGAGAGGGATTTTTTACGATACATACCTCTGATGATAGAGATATGCTCACAAGAAATGGTTCATTTGCGATTGATGAGGAGGGCTATCTTGTGCTTCCTGGCTTGGGACGAGTTCAGGGCTATAAGGGAGATATAAGGGTAGAGAATAATAAATTTCTTGTATCGGATGATGGCGTAGTAATAAGCGAAAATGGCAGAGAAATAGATAGCTTACTAATATCAGTTCCAGCTGAGGAAACAAAGCTAGAAAAATTCCCCAATGGAATGTATGCTGCAGACAAAACAGGACTTACAGACGATGGGCTTGAGTTTATAGATCGTCCACGAGTTAAGCAGGGATTTTTGGAGAGATCAAATGTAGATATGAATAGGGAGCTTACAGCTATGATAGAAACACAAAGAAACTTCCAAAGCTGTAATAATGCTCTTAAAATAATAGATACAATGAATCAAAAAACAGCGTCAACCTTGGGTTCTATTTAATAGGTTTGTTAACGGAGGAAGAAATTTATGAATACAGCATTTTATACAGGTGTATCGGGACTAATGGCTTTTCAGGAGCATATGAATGTTACAGCACATAATATAGCGAATGTAAGTACTGCGGGCTATAAGTCTGAAAGGGCAAACTTTAGTGACCTTATGTATACTGAAATGAACGTACGAGCAGGAGAGGAAAAGAAGGATGGACACGGAACAAGGGTTGGCAGAGTAGACCTTAACCTCTCACAGGGGCAGATTAATATGACAGGCAGAGAGCTTGACTTTGCAATTACAGGAAATGGCTTTTTTGCACTTGAAAGAGATGGAGAGGTAAGATATACTCGTAATGGAGCCTTTGGAATTTCTCCAGCAGGTAACAAGGGATATTTAGTTTCACTTAATGATGGAGCATTTGTGCTTGATAAGGCGGGCAGACCAATTAAGCTTGCTATTAATCGAGAACTAGGCGGATATGATACGGACAATATAAAGGAAAAAATAGGTATATTTGAATTTTCAAATCCTTATGGACTAGAAAGAGAGGAAAACTCTTCCTTTAAGGAAACGGAGCTATCAGGTAAGCCTATAGATATTACAGGTTCAGCGGCATACGAATTAAGAGGTGCTTCTCTTGAGAGGTCAGGCACAGAGCTAGGAAACGAAATGCTTAATATGATAGAGGCACAAAGAGCCTATCAGATAAATTCAAAGGTTGTTAGAACGGCAGATGAGCTAGAGGAGCTTGTGAATAATCTTAGATAAATAAAAAAGTTAATATAAAATTTGCGACAGAGGGTGCGATATGGGAATAGAAAAATTTGATGGTCTAAATGAAATGCAGCTTGATGTGTTAAGGGAGCTTGGAAACATAGGTTCGGGAAATGCAGCAACATCAATATCTGCTATGCTTGCAAAGCCAGTTAATATCTCGGTACCAGTAATCAACATAGTTGGCTATAACGAGGCAACAGAGATGCTTGGTGGTCCTGAAAATACACTTGTGGGACTTTTGCTTATGCTTGATGGAGACATAAGGGGTATGATGATGTTCCTTTTGGAAAAGGATTTTGCTCATTTAATACTGAATAGTTTACTAGGACAGCATTTAAAGAGCTTTGAAGAAGTGGATGAAATGGGTATATCAGCTCTAAAGGAAATAGGAAATATAATGGCGGCATCTTATGTAAATGCTATATCTTCTATGACTGGAATGAAAATTGATATTTCTGTACCAGATATTTCAATAGATATGGTAGGGGCAATGCTTAGCGTGCCTGTAATACATTACTCGACAGTAAGTGATAAGATGATATTTATACAAGATAAATTTTGTGGTGGTACAGAGAGTGCTGATAATGCACACAGCCATATATTACTAATGCCTGAAGTTGAATCCTTAAACAATATGATGGAGAAACTGGGGATAAGTATATGAGTGAAAATTTAGTTACTGTAGGAATAGCTGATTGTAATGTTATAAAAAATACAGGTAAGCTGGTAACTTATGCGTTAGGCTCGTGTGTTGGGATATGTCTATACGACGCAAATACAAAGGTTGCTGGTCTTGCCCACATAATGCTTCCTGATAGTAAGGCCTTGGCTAATAATACACAGACAAGAAAATTTGCTGACACGTGTATTCTTGAGCTTGTGCAGATGATGGAAAAAAACGGTGCAAGAAGAATGTTTATGAAGGCTAAAATAGCAGGAGGAGCTCAGATGTTCGCTGTTAAGGTTAATAGCGAAATAGCGAATATTGGTAAGAGAAATATTGATGCAGTAAAAAGGACTCTTGGCGAATTATCAATACCAATAATTGCTGAGGATGTCGGTCTTAATTATGGTAGAACGCAGTATTTTGATGCGGAAACTGGTGAAATGACAATAAAGTCGGGACTAAAGGGTACAAAGATATTTTAATTTTTGGTGTATAAAAGTCTCTTTAAAAACAAAAAGATAGATTTATGAGGTGAAGAGGATATGGCATTTTTTGATAAACTATGGAATAAAGGTAAATCAAACAAAAAAGCCGAGGGCGCAGCAGAATCTGTGGAGCTTAAGGAAGCGGACAAAGCAGAGGAAATAGATAAAGTAGAAGAAAAAGCTTTGGAGATAGAAAAATCTGTTGAGGAGACTGTTAGTGAGATAGCTGAGGAGACTATTATTTTAACTGAGACAAAGGATGAGGTAAGTGTGGAAACTGAGCAGGAAGCTCACAAGGAACTCCAGCAGGAAACCCAGCAGGAACTTCAGCAGGAAACCCAGAAAAACGAGGAAGAGTCAGATACTGAGCTATCAGAGGTGATTAATTCAATTGTTATCGTTGATGTATCATCAGATCAAATGCAGGCGTATGTAACAGTATTTCCGCCACAAAATGGCGGCAGAGATATAGATGCACTAAAGCTACGTGAGGTTCTGATGCAAAAGGGTATCGTCTTTGGTATAGATGAGGCTTTATTCAATGATATTGTTATGAAGAAGCTCTATAACGAAAAACTCCTCATAGCTGTAGGTACTCCTAAGGTGGACGGTAAGGATGCCATTATAGATGAATTCTTCCCTCACGAGCAGGAGGTCATTCCTTATGAAAAGGAGGACGGAACAGTTGACTTTAAAACTCTTAATATAATTCGTGAGCTAAATATGGGAACCTTGGTTGCAAAGAAAATACCAGCTACAGCAGGTAGTAATGGCACAACTGTAACGGGCAAAACACTTGTACCAAGAGAAGGTAAGGATAAGAGCATAGTCGTAGGTGAAAATATGAGGCTATCCGAAAACGAGGAGGAGCTTTATACTGCAGTAAAGGGTAATCTTGTTTATAAGGGGGGAAAGTTTGCAGTAGAAACTATTTTTACAGTAGACGGAAATGTTGATAATACAATAGGAAATATTACATTTTGTGGAGATATTGTTGTAAAGGGAGACCTACTTGAGGGCTACAAAATTGACGCAAAGGGTCTAGTACACGTTAGAGGTGGTGTACAGGGCGGAAAAATTATTGCTGGCGGAGATATTATAGTTGATGGTGGCTTTAATGGTATGAGCGACGGAGAGCTAAGCTCACAGGGAGACATAAAGGCAAAGTTCCTACAAAATGGCAGGGTATCGGCAAGTGGTAATATAGAGTCCGAGGCTGTTATTAACTCATTCGTAAACTGCGATGGTGACCTTTTGGTTACTCGTGGAAAGGGTGTAATAGTTGGCGGTAGGTGCAACGTATTACATAGAGTAGAGGCAAACGTAATAGGTAGTGAGATAAACGCACCTACGCAAATAAATATAGGTGTTCCTAGTGAGCTTATCAAAGAAAAAAATAAGCTAATCAAGGAAGTAGATGATATAGTGGCAAACAATGAGCTAATTGAAAAGAATATCAAATATGTAAATTATGTTATTGAAAAGGGTGAAAAATCACCCAAATACAAGGAACAGCTAAATGTTTGCAATAGACAAAAAATAAAGAATATGGTTAATCTTTCAAAAAACTCTAAGAGACTTGACGAGATACAAGAAATTATTGACAAGAGTAGCATAGGCTCACAGGTTAAGGCAAATAAATTTTATCCACAGACAAAGCTAACCTTTTCTGATATTGCCGAAATCATTAGACAGGAGCAGCTAAGGCTTATATATAGATTACAGGACGGAGAGATAGTTACATCTGTATTCTAATAAATTAAAAAAGTGAGATGTCATCTATAAAAAACAAAAGAAAAATAGTTATTAAGCACATACTTATTATTTCTTTTGTTGGAATTATTATTTTACTATTAAATATATCTAAAATTGGCTGTCCGATAAGGCTTATTACTGGTTTTCCGTGTCCGACTTGCGGACTTACAAGGTCGGTAATAAGCCTTTTAAAATTAGATTTTAAGGCGGCATTTAGATATAACCCCATGACGCTGTTTATAATTTTAGCAGTTATGCTGGGTATTCACAGAGATGTAATTCCAATAAATAAAAAAATAACTGATGTGCTAGTAATAGCAATGGCAATATTAATATTCGCAGTATATATAATTAGATTATCAAAGGGGTGTTTATATGTATAATGATAAAGTAGAAATGTATATTATGACAAATCAAAAATATTTTCCAGCAGAAAAAATTATGTATCTAAGAGAGAGGCTTCTAGAGATAGATGAATCAAAGTGGATGGTTTTATCTACACTGGAGCTAAAAGACCCAACAGTACTATTAATAGTATCAATCTTCCTTGGAAACTTGGGTATAGATAGATTTATGATAGGTGATATAGGTATGGGTATACTAAAGCTATTGACAGGTGGCGTCTGTGGGGTACTTACAATTATTGACTGGTTTATGATTTCTAAAAAGGTGAAGGAGCTTAACTTTGATAACATAATGATGCTTTTATAAAATTCTATAAATTATTTGAAAAACATTGTCTTTTCTAATAAAAAATGATATAATAAACAAAAGCATATTTTCTAGTATGCTAATTTTTCATACATATATACGTATTAGACTAAATGTTTTTTAATTTTATTTCAAGGGAGCATAACAAAATGAAAAATCTAAAAATGAAATCAAAGCTATTTTCAATATTTGGCATAATAATGGCAGTTTTGATTATAGTAACAGCGAGTGCTTCAATTGCATTTATGCGTACAAGCGATAGGTTTGAAAATTTTTATCAAGAAGAATATATAATGACAAATACTTCTGATATTATGAGAATTAATATGCAGGCTCTAATGAAGAATGTTGTTAGTTCAGTTATGGCTGAAAATACAGAAAATTCTCAAAAATATGTAGATAGTGCAAATAATAACCTACTGGAGATAAAAAAAGCCTATGAATACATAGATGCCAATACGAAGAATGCTCAAATAAAGGCTTGGAACAAGGAATTTTATAGCATATTTCTAGATACAGAGGCTATGAAAAATAGAGTATTTCAGGCAGCGTTAAATAATGATGACGAAAGAGCAAGAAATATTTACATAAATGAATATGAGCCAGAGCTTGCAAGGGCATTGGATCTTGTTGTAAATATAAGTAACCTAGCAAATAAGGGAGCAGGAGCGGAGTATAAAACTGCAAGATCCTTTCTAAAGGTTAATTTTATTATACTTGTTGTTATAGCAATAGTAGGAATTATTGTCTCCATAGTTCTTGTAACATTACTAATTAAGTCGATTGTAAATCCACTTAAGGAAATAGAGAATGCCGTTCAAGAAATGGCAGAGGGTAGTCTAGAGGTACAGCTTGAGTACGACTCAAGAGATGAGATAGGACATTTGGCTGATGGTGTTCGTGTACTTACAAGCGGAATAAATGAGATTATAAAGGATGTTATTTATAATCTAAAGGAGATGGCAAATGGTAACTTTAATGTTAGCAGTAATGCCGCTCAGTACTACATAAAGGACTATGCACCACTACTTGTAGCTATGGATACTATAAATAAAGACTTGAGTCATACAATTTCTAACATAAGATCATCAGCAGACCAAGTTAACAATGGAGCAGACCAAGTATCACAAAGCTCACAGGCATTGTCACAGGGTGCTACAGAGCAGGCAAGTGCTATAGAGGAGCTTTCAGCTACTATATCCGAAATTTCAGGCAAGGTAAAGATTAATGCAGAAAACGCAGTACATGCAGGTAAGCTTTCTTCAGAGGCAGGCGAGAATGTTGAGGAGAGCAACACAAAGATGCAGGAGCTTAACGAGGCTATGGCTCAAATTAGTGAGATGGCAGATGAAATCGGTAAGATTATAAAAACTATTGATGATATAGCCTTCCAGACAAATATACTAGCACTTAACGCAGCAGTTGAGGCGGCTCGTGCAGGTGAGGCTGGCAAGGGCTTTGCAGTTGTCGCTGATGAGGTGCGTAATCTAGCTCAAAAATCAGCAGAAGCGGCTCAAAATACAACTATACTTATCGAAAATACTGTTGGCGCTGTAAATAATGGTACAAGACTTGCATCAGAGACAGCAGAATATCTTGTTAGAGTAGTAGAAAAAGCAACTTTAGTTAATTCAAAGATACAAGAAATTGCCACTGCCTCAGAGGATCAAGCTAGTGATATAGTTCAAATTACACAAGGTATAGAGCAAATTTCAACAGTAGTTCAAACAAACCTTGCAACAGCTGAGGAAAGTGCAGCAGCAAGCGAGGAGCTATCTGGACAATCAACAGTTATGAAGGATTTGGTTGATAAATTTGAGCTTATGGACTTGGAAAACAAGGAAGCTACATCAAAGGTAGTAAATAAGCCAGTAGCTAAGGCAGAAGAGACTATAAAGGTGGTTCTTGAGGAAAAGCCTAAATATGAAAAGCCAAAGCACGAAGAACCAAAATACGAGCAGCCAAAGACAGAGAAAAAACCAGCTACTCCTAAGTATTCAGCACCAGTACAAAAATCCGATGACGACATTCCACAATTTGTGAATGACCCTTCAAGCAAATACTAATATTTCACAATAAAAAAAATCCTATCCTTTGAATTTTCAAGGGGTAGGATTTTTTTTAGAGCGGCGTAGCACCGCAGGCAGCTATTAGAGTGGAGAGTGGGTTCGCTGTCGCTCACAATGACGAATGATTATTAGAGTTGAGAGTGGAGAGTGGAGAGTTGAGATAACTAGACGGTTAGTTTGAACTAAAAAGGATAGTAATATAAAATTTTTAGTCAAGCTTTTTATAAAAAGGTTGCGGTTTCAAAAGGCGGAGCCTTTGGCGCTCGTCGCAACGAGCGAAACACTATTGACTGAGAAGAGCATTTTCGAAAGTGAATTGTGCGAAAGCACAAGAGAAAACCTTTTGAGATAAAAAAGGTTTTCTAGTTGGAATACGCAGAGATG
>SAMEA104404100__coassemble_336_pt1 | contig 54654 bp, 51 predicted proteins | sample SAMEA104404100__metabat2_low_PE_067 | metagenome-assembled genome bin SAMEA104404100 (sample SAMEA104404100) | Balaenoptera acutorostrata | reverse complement strand
CCGACAGCGGGGACGTGGGCAAAAGCTAGTGCCTACGTCTAATTTTTAGAAAAATATATCCGTAGATTAGTATTAATAACTAGTCTACGGATTTTTCTTTTTAATAATTATTTTCCTATCTGTATTCTTATAATTACGAGTGATTATATATCAGCTTTTATAGAAAAGTGAGAATTTTGATTTGAATAGTATCTACAACTCCTATATTGAACTTAAAAAGCGGTTATTAATGTTGATTATTATAAAACAAAAAACCTCAATCCAAACGGACTGAGGTTTTTTGTTAGGTTACTTTTGCAACCATAAAAAAGAAGATTTATGAAAAAATTTTTAGAAGATGGCAAATTTAATTACGCTTGACTTAATGCAAATCTACGTTTATTAAGCCTTGTTATCAGAGCTGTCATAGCCTTTGTTTTGTATATATGAGTGAACTCCGCTATAGCGCAAGCTGTGTCAACTATGTTTACTATAAATGATTCCTTATATTTTGGAACTTTAGTTGGGCATAGTGGCCACATATGTTTAACTATTATATCTTGTTCAAGTTCTGTTAACTCGAAGTTGTTATTAGCATTTTGTAGAGCAATTTGTGGGTGAATTTTTAATCTCTCCCAGTTTCCGTAATCTGTGTCCTTCCATTTTAGAAGGTACAAATCGTGAAGTAGACCTGCTCTTGCAGCATCTCTTGCGTTTAGCTTCCATTTTTTACAAAGAGCAAAGCTTATTGCTGAAACATAGATACTGTGATCAAGACACGACATATCGTCAATGTGCTGCTCGATAGTATCCATTTTTTGTACCAATGGATTATTTATCAAATCAGAAATACATTCTAAATACTCATTCTCAAGTGCTTTTGTCCACATAGCAATCTACCTTTCTTTCATCTATCAAAAAAGACAACATTAAAAATGTTTCGTACATTAATTAAACTCTATATGAAGCTTAGTGTATTTATGTTATTTCCTAACGCCCCTATATAATACAATATAATTATAGTCGTGTAAATAGGGTATTTGTAGTTTTTTATCGTATTTTATGATTTTTGTAGTTCCTTATAATATCGCTATTTTGTGTAAAAAGTAATTATGCGTATTGCACAAATAAAAACTAGATTTATTATAGTAGATTTTTTGATGAAGGATAGGTTATGTCCTTTAAATCGTCAATTTCATCACTTATAGTATTAATTTCTGCCAAATAGTCACCATATTTTTCAAATAAAATATATGTCTCGAGCTTTGAGACCGCATTTTGTATGTGTGTTAGTGCAGAATGATGAAAATAGATTAGAAAGGAGCGTTCGGCTGTATCCCATTTTTCGCAAAGCTTATTTGTTTTTTCTAAGAGCAGTTGATTATCTATATTTTCTGTCTCAAAGCATTCCTTTATATTTTCTATTTCGTTTTTTAGCTCATTATAATTTTTATTAAAGCTAAACAGAGATAGAATTGAAGCCAAAAGAACAAGTACAAAAAGGCAGATTGCCATATAAAAGCGTTTAATTTTAATTACCTCCTAACTATTCCTTTTTTGTTATTTTTATTTCTCCAATATTATTTATTGTCATTATATATACGTCCTTTAATAACACCTTATGGTGTTCAAGCTGAGTTAGTAGCCAAGCCTTAGTTTTATGAGCTAGCATTAAATTATTTTTGTCGATAGTACCATTAACTATAAGTGAGATAGTGGGTATATCGTCTTTTTTATCATATTGAAGCTTCATATCCGAATTTGTAACGTTACGGTAGGGATATTTTTCGTATATACTCAGCTTACCTGTGGTTTCTAGCATAGCAAGCTGTACGTCCTCTGGATCAAATATGCTCTGCTGTCTTAGTTGGAGAAGTAGGTCATCTGCTGATACACGGAGCTTTTTAAGGTTAGCTTGATTTATTTTTCCATTTTCTATTACAATCATTGATTGCCCAGTAAAGACCCTTGCGACCTTTGGAAAAAATATATTTATTTGAGAAATTATTACCTCCAGAATAACGAGTGTGATTATTGGTATTAGTCCAAGAAAAAGAGGAGTATCTACATCCTCTAGTGGCAGAGTAGCAATATTTGAAATTAGTATTGTTATAATTAGCTCTGTGGGCTGTAGCTCTCCCATCTGTCTTTTTCCCATAAGCCTCACTATAAATACTATGATAAAATATACGATTATGGTTCTTATTAAAGAAATAAGCATAAAAAATCTCCTTTTGCCTAAAATAATATCATAATCTTATGTTTAGCAAAATTTAAAAAACTATTCTTAATTTTAATTATTATAGAGGAGTAAAAATGTATATTGATGCATCACTAAGAAAAAATTTAGATGAAATAAAGACAAGTCTAAAAAATAGCCAAGATTTAGTTATACACGAATATAAAATAAATGATATAAGTCTTTCAGTTATTCTTTTTGATGGCTTAACCTCAAATATGCAGGTTGGAGAGCTACTTTTAAAGCCAATATCAAGCATAGACACAGCTAATTCTGGTGAGGAGCTGTTTAGTATAATCGACTGTGAAATGATGAATTCTGCTGAGAAAAAATATTGCAATACACTTGATGAGCTATATAACCTTACAATGAGTGGCTTTGCTGTAGTTTTGGTTGATGGTTGCAGGAGAGCAATAGCCTATGGATTTCAGGGCTTTAGTGTAAGGGGAGTAGAGGCGCCATCAACTGAACAAACTCTCTATGGCTCTCGTGAAAGCTTTAATGAATCGGCTGTTACATCAGTGGCTCTTGTTAGGAGAAAGCTAAAATCAAAGCACCTAGTTGTAGAGGGACTTACAGTTGGGAGTATGACAAATACATCCGTAAAGCTATTGTACTGTAAAAATTTGGCTGATGAGGAGAAGGTGGACGAGGTAAGACAGAATTTACAAAAAATAAATCTAAAGACAGTATTTAGCTCGTCATACTTAATTCCTTTTGTGTGTAAAAACAAGGTATCACTTTTTAGTCCAATAGGAAAGACAGAAAGACCCGATACACTTTGTAGTATGCTTTGCGAGGGAAGAATAGGGATTATTGTTGACGGAGCACCCTTTGCGTTAATTATGCCATACCTATTTATTGATAACTTTCATACTGTAGACGACTATATAAATAGACCGTTTTATACTTGGTTTATAAGGTGTCTTAAGCTAATAAGCTTTTGTATAACTATTTTACTTCCATCATTATTTGTAAGTGTTGTGAGCTTTCATAGAGAGCTAATTCCTCAGGTGCTATTTGATGATATGCTATTTTCTGTGGCAAAAACCCCTCTTTCCCCTATGTGGGAGAGCGTGCTTATTCTTATGCTTTATGAGTTACTGAGAGAGGCAGGATTACGACTTCCAAAGCCAATAGGTGGAGCAATAAGCGTTGTAGGTGGGCTTGTTATTGGTGACGCTGCTGTTACAGCAGGACTTATAAGTCTTCCTATGCTAATAGTTACTGGTGTAACAGTAATTTGTTCTTTTACGGTAGCTCAAATGTATCAGCCTGTAACAATACTGAGGTTTGTTTTTATTATTTTGGGAGGACTAACAGGCTTTTTCGGAATAACCTTGGGTGTGGCTATTATGATAATAAATATATCCTCTATCGAATTTTTAGGTGTAGCTTATACATTGCCAATTTCACCATTAAAGAAAAAGTTTTCAAAGGATTTAATTTTTAGACGTAGCTTTAAAAGGCTTAATAATATTAATTTTACAGTTAAAAATATATCGGGAAAGCAGAGGTGACAGACTATTAATATAGTAAAAAATACAGATACCTCTCCAACGACATATTTTAAGCCTATTTATATATTTATTATGCTATTTATGACAAGGCTTTTTGTATCCCTCATACGTTCAAGCTCGGTTAGGCAGCTAGGCTCAATTTTAATAGGCTCACTACTTGCAACATTAATTAAATTTCTATTTATTATTTTTTTCGCTAAAATTTGGGATAATACAGAAGAATATCATTTTAGTATAGGAATGCAAAAGCTTTTTGATACAGTATACTATGTCTATTTTCTTATATTTGCAGTATATTCAGCTTTAATTTGTACTAGACTTGCAGTAGTTGAATTTTATGATAAAAAATTACTATATGTATATCTTATAGTGTTTCTTTTTGCCGCATTATTGATGGCTCTTATGGGCGTACCTGCCCTTATTAGAGGTGGTTTTATACTATTTTGTATGGTGTGTGTGGCTATGCTGACATTAGTTTTTCTAGTATTGCCAAGGCTTAATATCTATAATTTACCCCGATTTCAATTAACCTTTAAGGAAAGCTTTATTTCGACATACGAGAATATTTTGTTTTCGGCAGAGATACTTACATTTGCAAAGCTTCTAAAATATACTGTGCCGTATCCAAAGAAAAAATCAGTATTTACTTTGCTTATTATTAATTTTTGTGTTAGTACTGTATTAATACTACTTGTGGCATTAGCAGTGGGCGAATATTCAAATTTTGTTAGCTCTCCTACTTTTGCACTAGCTCAAATTACAAATGGATTTTTCCTTGAAAATGTAGAGGCACTATTTTTTTCGGTATGGGTGGTTCTGGGTGTATTCAGAACAGCTATTATGCTTAACTTTTCGTTTGAGTATTTTAATAAGGTAATAGTAATAAATAAAGGTATAAAGCTACTAGTATTCTTTCTTATTGGAATTGTTTCTGGAGTAATGCTAAATATAATAAGCTACACGAGTTTAATTATTATTAAGTTGTGCCTATTTCTCTTGGCTGTGGTAATTTTTCCTATGATTTATTATTTCCTTGTGGTAAAGAAAAAGAAAGGTAGGAGAAAAGATGTATAAAAAGCTTTATCTTATACTAATTGTGTTTTTTTGTAGCTGTCTAGTTGGCTGTGGAAATTTATATGTTAATTATACAAAGTCAGCTGAAATAATTGAGATAAGTAAAAATGATAGTAGCTATGAGCTAAAGCTAGTTGTAAAGGAAAAAAGCGGAGAAGATGTAAAAATAGAGAAAGCTATTGTCTCTGTAGAGGGAGAAGATATTAGGTCTTGCTTTGAAAAGCTACATTCTACAGAATATGAAAATATAGTTTTTTCGTCAGCACAATATATAATTTTAAATGGAATTAGCTCAAAATCGCAGATAAGAAGTATATGTACAGACCTATCAAAAATGAAGGAAATTTCACCTAAGAGCTATGTGTATTTGACTATTACAGACGTTATAAATGATAATACAAGGGATGTTTTACAATCAAAATTAAAAAATATACAAAATGTAAACTTTGCTCAGGGGAATGAGCTATATATTGTATCATCTAATAGCGTTAAAAATGACGGTATTGTGGCAATACCTATTATTACTACGGAAAAAGAGAATATCTATTCTAAATATGTAGGAGTGTGTGAGGAATATACTAGATTTATCCCCTTAGATGATTTTAAGCTAATATGTGACAGGTGTTATAAATTTAAGCCGTTTACAATAATTCTTGATGATAGCTTGATTGATGTAAAAAGAATGAATATTTCTAGTAATATAATAGAAGAAAGAGGAAGTAAAAAGCTTAGGGTAAATGTTTCTCCATTTTGTTTTATAAGAGAAAATATAGAGAATGATGAAATGAGAAAAGTAAAATCGGAGCTAGAAGATTATATAAAGAAAAAATTTTTTTATTATATTGATGAAGAAAATACGGAGCTAAGCCTTTATAATATGTTAAACTTTTGGAATACAGATAGAAAATTTTTGGATGAAAAGGATAGTATTGACTATCAAATAAATGTAAATACTGATTTAATTTTCTCATAATTTTTCTTTTTATTGCCTGTAATAAAAAAATATCTAGTGGAAACATTAATAATATAAAATATTATGTGTAGTAAAGGAAATAATAATTATGAAGAAACGTTTATATATTTTGATAAAAGGACTGGCGGTTACGCTTGACATATTTATCATATTTTTGGCAGCTAGTATGGTCTACTTTAATGTAACCATTCCAGAAAGCTACTCGGTTACAAAGGACGAAAACATAAATTTTGTATCGTGTCTATCCTTAAAGGGCTGTGAGAATATAGAAAAAACTAGAGAAGACGGAGAACTTTATTTTTTAAATACTATACCAGTAAAGACTGTGGAGCTTAATTTGGTGGATAGAAAGACAGTTACAGTTAGTGGAGCTCCCTTTGGTATAAAGATGATAACTAGAGGGCTTATGGTGGTAGGTCTTACCGATGTATGCTCAGAAAATGGGAGAATAAATCCAGCAAAGGAGGCTGGTATTGAGGTTGGAGATATAATTTTATCAATTAATAGCAAAAAGCTCCGTTCAAATGAACAGCTTGGACTTATAGTAGAAAATAGTGGTGGAGAAGAACTAGACTTTATGATTAGTAGGAATGGAGAAATAGAGAGAAAAAAGGTTACACCTATAAAAAGTGTAGGTGATAAGCAGTATAGAATAGGTATATGGGTTCGAGATAGCTCGGCTGGCATTGGAATTATGACATATATTGACAAAAATAGCGGTACATTCGCAGGACTTGGACATCCTGTTTGTGACATTGATATAGGTGATGTTATGCCACTAAAAAGCGGAGAAATTATGCGAACCTCAATAACGGGCTGTCAAAAGGGCAGAGTAGGCGCCCCAGGAGAGCTAAAGGGCAAGTTTGAGGGCTATGCCTCAATAGGGGAAATAACGATAAATTCAGAGACAGGCATATACGGAAATATAAAGAACAATATATTTAAGGGTAGAGAGGTTCCAATAGCATACAATAATGAAATAAAGCTTGGAAAGGCGAGTATACTTACTACTGTAGATGGTGACGGACCAGAAGAGTATTCAGTAGTGATAGAAAAGCTAAATAGTCCACAGCACAAAACTCAAAATATGGTTGTAAGGGTAACAGATAAAAGGCTATTAGAAAAGGCTGGTGGTATAGTTCAGGGAATGAGCGGTTCGCCTATAATTCAAGATGGTAGGCTTGTAGGAGCAGTAACTCACGTCTTTGTAAACGACCCTACCCGTGGTTATGGTATTTTTATTGAAAATATGATGGATACACAAAATAAATATAAGTCTACTAAAGCATCGGCATAAGATTTCGACAGAGGAATTTTCTATGGCATTTATTACTTCTGTATGATATAATTATGTTAGAGAAATCAAAAGCTTATTAACATATATTATATTAGATGGGGGATTATAGAATATGCTAGATATAAAGGATTTTTCAAAGAGATATACTATAAGGACAATTATGCCGAGTGATGTAGCACAGGTTTTTTCGTTATGTAAAGGAAATGAGCTGTATTACAAGTATTGCACTCCTTTTGTGACAGAGCAGTCTATTATTAATGATCTGGAGGCACTACCAGAAGGAAAAGACATAGCCGATAAATATTATGTTGGATTTTTTGACGGTAAGCGTCTGGTTGCCGTTATGGATCTTATAGATAAATATCCGAATGACGCAACAGTCTTTATTGGTTTTTTTATGTTAGATGTATCTGTTCAGCATCAAGGAGTAGGAACAAGTATTATTCAGGAGCTACTTCAATATCTAAGAGGTCACTTATATCGTTATGTTCGCTTAGGCTGGGTAAAGGGAAATTTACAAAGTGAGAGCTTTTGGCATAAAATTGGCTTTGTTGAAACTGGGATTTTTTGTGAAAATGACGAATACACGGTAATTGTAGCTCAATTAGATTTGTAAGCAGGTGCATAAAGCTAATCCCTCTAAAATCTGATATGGATTACATTGGCAGCTAATAGGTGGCTTAATTTTAAGATGGTAGGCTTGTAGGAGCAGTAACTCACGTCTTTGTAAACGACCCTACCCGTGGTTATGGTATTTTTATTGAAAATATGATGGATACACAAAATAAATATAAGTCTACTAAAGCATCGGCATAAGATTTCGCTTGAGTGTTTTTAAATATGATAGAAAGAAGTGGAAAATAATATAAGGTGGCAGAGAGAAAGTCTCTGTCACCTCATTTTTATAATATTATTTTGTATAAGAAGATATAATTTCTACTACCCTTTCAGCACCTATTGAGGTGTCAATACATAGTTCATAGTTGTGTGGGTCACACCAGTCTTTGCCAGAAATACCCCTGTAGTATGAGCTTCTAGCAAGTGTAGATTTCTGAACATTTTTAACAGCGTCCTCGTATGAGTCACCATACATTTTTTGTACATTCTGTATGCGTACATCTGTTGGAGCATATAAAAATACAGATAGTACATTTTTATAGTCCTTAAGCACATAGTCCGCCGCTCTGCCGACAATTACACACGAACCGTTATCAGCTATCTTGCGTATAATTTTTTCTTGGGCAATTACCGCTTGCTTTACTACGTCGCTACTTAGGTAAAGCTGATACATACTGCTTGAGTTTTGATTTAGGTCGGATATAAATTCTGCCGCAAGTCCGCTTTCTTGGGCGGCAAGAGCTGTCATCTCCTTGTAATAGAAAGGAATATCTAGCTTTTGAGCCAAAAGCCTGCCTATTTCCTTACCACAAGAGCCGTGTTCTCTTGCGATAGTGAAGATAATTCCGTCCTTTGATGGCTTAATAGCTTGTGAGCTTACTTCTTTATTTTCACTAGTCTTTAGATTTCTAAAGAATCTGACAGTAAGTACAACTACAACGCTTCCCGCTACTATATCAGATAGTGGAGCGGCAAAAAGTATACCGTATATGCCGTTGCCTTGGCTAAATTTTTCTATTCCATAGGCTAGTGCAAGAGTAAATGTAACAATACATATTATGTCTCGTATTATTGATGAGAGCATAGCCTCAAGGGATTTACCTATGGACTGGAAGAAAATAGCAGTCATCTTGGTAATACATGTAACAAGGCAAAGTGATAAATAAATTCTAAAGGTTTTAATTGCAAACTCCAAATAAAGCTCGTTTCCTGAGCCAAAAATGTTAATTATAAGCTGTGGGAAAAACTCAAATATACAGGTGAAAATAATTCCTACTGTAAGAGATGATATTAGTATAAGCTTATAGGTTTTCTTTACTCTGTCAATTTTTCCTGCACCATAGTTATAGCCCAAAATAGGCTGACCACCAAGGGCAATACCTACAACAATATTATTAAGTATAGTATATACCTTTGTTTGTATACTAAATACAGAAATAGGAATGTCACTACCGAATTTTGACAATGCTCCAAAATGAGCAAGAGTAATATTGCTTAAAAGAGTCATAACTACAATGGCTATTTGAGTTATAAAGGTTGCCCCACCCATTGTAATTAGATTTTTAAGTACAGCGGGGTCTATTTTGAAGCTCTGTAGGCTTAGCTTAAAGCTTTTTGGCTTTATAAAATATACAGCGCAAGCTATAAATGAGAGAATTTGTCCTATTACTGTAGCTATTGCCGCACCCTTTATGCCCATATCTAGCTTAAAAATAAAGATTGGGTCAAGGATAATGTTGACTACAGCACCTATACTAATAGCAATCATTGCATAGGTTGGACTTCCGTCAGCTCTAATCATACTGTTCATAACATTTAATAGTAGATAGAAAGGGAAAAATAAAGCTATTATCTTAAAATAATCAATAGCAAGTTGAAGTGTTAAATCGGATGCTCCAAAAATGGACATAAGAGGCTTAATAAAAATAAGACATAAAACCGAAAGAGTGATGCTTATTAATAAGGTTGCCGTTATGCCTGTGCCAACACATTTGTGTGAGCTATCCCTATCATTTCTACCCGCACATATACTAAGATATGCAGCAGCTCCGTCTCCTACACACCAAGCAAAGGCGTTAGCTATACATATAATAGGAAATGATATACCAGTAGCGGCATTTCCAAGGTAGCCGAGGCTACTGTTTCCAATGAATATTTGGTCGACAATGTTGTAAAATGCACTAATTAAAAGAGCAGTTATACAGGGTATAGAAAATTTTAAAAGTAATTTTCCAATTTTTTCCTCTCCAAGTGATTTTGTGCTTTCCATAGCTCCTCCTCAAAAAAATATAATAAAAAAACCGCCCTAGACCTACTATTTGTACAAAAGAGGTACTTATAGTAAAACTATTGCGGTAGTTTGTAGAGACGTCCACCCAATTTGTGGACTTATATAAGTGTTGTTTGGTTTTTAGTAACGTTTGCCATTATAACAAATGAATTTATATTTGTCAAGTAAAATTTAAAAATGGCTGTCGATATGTATAATTTTGTGTCTTTTCCAATTTCTATGTTCTATTACAAGGTTTATTATGTAAACAATAATTAGCGAAATAATAATGCCAACTATTAGACCAGAAAAATCAATGAACACATCCTTTACAAGCCCAGCTCTACCAGGAATAAAGGTCTGATAGTACTCATCAGCCATAGCAGTAAGTAATCCCAAAAGTGATGAAAATATAAGGCATCTGCTTATTTTTACTGTATATACTCTAAAGGATAGACACATAAAAAAGCCAAGTGCGGCATATTCGGTAAAATGAGCAAGCTTCCTTATAAAATGCTCAGATAGAATAATGCCTGTAAATGAAATAAGCTTATTTATAAATTCTAAAACGAGCTTACTTCTTTCTCCCGATACACTAGCTATCTGTGATGAATTAAAAAATATGAATACTACAATAGAAATAGTTAGTACTGGTAAAAGTATTTTTAATATTAAATGCTTCTTTTTTTTCATTATTATGAACTCTCCCTTATAAGTAGAATAAGAATTAATGTAGTAATATGTTTTTATTATATCAGTATAAATAAAAAAAGCAATATTTTTTTGGAAAAAGGCTTGACAAAGGAAAATTATATGGTATAATTGAGCAGTAAACAAAGTAGAACGACATACTGTTCTCACCTACCGAACGATAATTTTGGTATGGTCAATATTTTTAGAACTATCAAATGTTTTATTATGTTGATTATGGTGCGAGCAGCTTTAATTTAAGTTGTTCGCACTTTGTATTTATTTCATTAATTGGAGGTGCTTTGCTATCAGCAATAAAGAACTGCAAATCAACGAGGAGATAAAGGATAAAGAGATACGTCTAATAGGTGCAGATGGAGAACAGCTAGGAGTAATGAACATAGCTAACGCTCTTAATATGGCTATTGAAAACGGTTTAGATTTAGTAAAGATTGCTCCTCAAGCCACACCGCCTGTTTGCAAAATTATGAATTACGGTAAGTATCGTTTTGAACAGACAAAGAGAGAAAAAGAGGCTAAGAAAAATCAAAAGGTTATTGATATTAAGGAAATTCGTCTTTCGGTAAATATTGATAAGCACGATTTTGAAACTAAGGTTTCACATGCCCAAAAGTTTCTTAAGGGTGGGGACAAGGTTAAGGTTGCCATTAGATTTCGTGGTCGTGAGATGGCTCACGCAGAGCTTGGAGGAGACATTCTTAAAAACTTTGCAGATGCTTGCTCAGAGTATGGAAATGTGGAAAAAATGCCTAAGCTTGAAGGTCGCAGTATGATAATGTTCTTGACAGCAAAGACTACTAAGTAAAAAATATTGGGAGGATAAAGATATGCCAAAGCTAAAGACACACACAGGTGCTAAAAAACGTTTTAAGCTTACAAAAACAGGTAAGGTTAAGAGAGCAAAGGCTTACAAGAGCCATATACTAAACAAGAAATCAACAAAGCGTAAGAGAAACCTAAGACAAGGTGCTTATGCAGATGCTACAAATGTTAAGGCTATTAAGCTACTAATGCCTGGCAAATAATTACAGGTATGTATACTTTGAATTTGATGAATTAATGGAGGTATAAAGATATGGCTCGTGTAAAGAGAGCAACTATGACACATAAAAGAAGAAAAAAGGTACTAAAGCTTGCACGCGGATACTTTGGTGCTAAACACTCACACTTCAAAATGGCTAAACAAGCTGTTATGAAATCAGGCAACTATGCTTACGTAAGCAGACGTCTAAAGAAGAGAGATTTCAGACGCCTATGGATAACACGTATTTCAGCTGCTTGCAAGATGAATGATATCAACTACAGCACATTTATGAATGGTCTAAAGAAAGCAGGTATCGGTCTAAACCGTAAGGTTCTTTCTGAGCTTGCAATAAACGATGCTGCTGCATTTACTTCATTGGTAGAACAAGCAAAGAAAGCTCTATAATTTTCTTTAAATTGCACTCGTATCGGATTTTCCGTACGGGTGCATAGTTTTAGTATTTGGAAAATATTTATTAATATGATTAATTGATATTTTCAAGATGCTAAGTGGGTTATAAGAGAACAAATGTGTTCTTTTGCTTTGTAATATAAAGAAAGTTTACTAATTTTTCTTTGATTTTTGGAGCGAAATGTTTTATAATGATTTCTGTATGGATATAATTATAGGTATATTAAGGAGAAATGTGTGAAAAATATAACTTCAAAGGATAATTCTGTGATAAAGCAAGCGGCTATGCTAAATAAAAGTGCAAAGGAAAGACGTAAGAGTGGACTTATGCTACTGGAGGGCTTGCGTATTTGTACGGATGCCGCAAAAAGCGGATACATAGCTAAAAATCTACTATTTACAGAAACAGCTTTGACAAAATATGAGAGTGAGCTTAAAATAGCTATTGAAAATGCAGAGGATGTCTATGTTATATCTGATGCACTAGCTAGATATATTTCGGATACCCAGCATACGCAGGGAGTATTTTCTATTATTAAAAGAAGGAGCTTTAGTGAGAATGAAATTTCCTTTGATGCAAATAGTAAATTCATAATGCTTGAAAATTTGCAGGACCCAGGAAATATGGGAACAATAATTAGATGTGCCGAGGCGTTTGGTATGACAGCTGTCGTGGTATCAAGGGATAGTGTAGATGTGTATAGCCCCAAGGTTTTACGCAGTACAATGGGGAGCGTATTGCGTATGCCAATAGTTGAGGTTGACGATATACAGGCTACTATCACGGAAATGAAGGATAGAGGCACAAGGGTTTATGGAGCTATTCTTGATAGAAGCTCGGTGAGACCATCGGATATGGAAATATCGAGTGGTGGAATAGCTGTTGTGATTGGAAACGAGGGCAACGGACTAAGAAAAGAGACCTATGAAAAATGCTCTGGAACGGTATTTATACCTATGACAGAAAATATAGAATCACTTAACGCGGCATCTGCTGCAACTGTACTAATGTGGGAGATGTCACAAAAATAGTTATGGGGTGATGTTTTGGCTAATACTTTAGAATGGATTATGTTTCAGGAAATGTTTGGTTGTGGTAGTACAAAGGTTCAAAAGATACTTGACGTGTATCCATCACCAGATATTTTGTTTTCAAAAGCAAAAATTGAATATGAGAACAGCAGACTCTTTACAAGTATGGATTTGCAAAAGCTAAGCAGTAAAGAAAAATTTAGAGCGAGTGCCGAAAGGATACTTGAGGATTGCGAAGAAAATAATATTAAAATCATCACTTATGATTGTGAGGAATATACAGATAATCTCAGAAATATTTATTCTCCTCCTCTTGTACTCTATTATAAGGGTGATATATCACTCCTAAAAGCCCCTCTTTCAATAGGAATAGTGGGAACAAGAGAGCCTACAGAGTACGGTGTGCAGGTGACAGCTAAGTTCTGCGAGGAGCTTTCTGACTATGGAGTAGTTACTGTTAGTGGACTAGCTATGGGCATAGATGCTGTAGCACACAAGCAGACACTTATAAATAACGGCAAAACAATAGGAGTTTTAGGCTCTGGACTTTGCAATATATATCCCCTACAGAATAAGGAGCTAGCTAGAATAATGGTTAATAATGGCGGACTTGTGCTATCTGAATTTCCGCCAAAGTCGCCACCATCGGCATTTCATTTTCCAATTAGAAATCGTATTATATCTGGAATATCAAATGGAGTTTTGGTAGTCGAGGGAGCTAGAAAGAGTGGTTCGTTAATAACAGCGGGACACGCAACTGTACAGGGTAAGGACGTTTTTGTAGTTCCTGGAAGTATATTTTCTGCTATGTCAGAGGCTACAAATTGGCTTGCAAGACAGGGAGCTATAGTTGTTACCTCTGGAAAGGAAATAATAGAGGAGTACTCCTATCTTAATCTTAAAAGAGATAGTGTAAGGATTGAGACTAAAAAGACGGATAATAATAAAAGAGTAGAGCTTATAAGTGAGGCTACACCAATTGTAGAGGATAAGTCCTTAGAGAAAAAGCCTAAAAAGAAAAGTACAGCTCCTCCAGCTTATCTTAATGATATTCAAAGGGAGATATATTTGCAAATAAGAATGTCACCAATTACATCGGATGAAATATCTAGGGAGCTTGACTTGCCAGTGCAAAAGGTGCTTACAACTCTAACTCAGCTCGAGCTATATGGACTTGTGGAGGTTTCTGCGGGCAGAACCTATTCTCTAGTATAAAAGAAATTTTACAAAAAATATTAATATAAATTTTAAGTTTAGGTAGGTAATATAATGGCAACAAAGAAAGAAACAGAGGTAGGAGCTGTAAATAAGACAGCAAAAAAGACAGCCGATAAGACTACGGCTAAAAAGAAAACTACCCAAAAGACAGCTAAAAAGGGAAGCTATGATAAGCTAGTAATAGTGGAGTCACCAACAAAGGCGACTACAATAAAAAAATACTTGGGCAAGGGCTATGAGGTTCTTGCTACAATGGGACATATAAGAGATTTGCCAAAGAGCAGACTCGGTGTTGATGTAGAAAATGACTTTGAGCCTCAATATATGACAATAAGAGGTAAGGGAGACCTTATTAAGCAACTAAAGACTGCGGCGAAGAATTGTAAAAAAGTATATCTTGCAACCGACCCCGACCGTGAGGGAGAGGCAATTTCTTGGCATCTAGCTCATATTCTCGATATGGATATAAACGAAAATAACCGTGTTACATTTAATGAGATTACAAAGACAGGTGTAAAAAACGGTATGGATAATCCACGCTCCATTGACCTACAGCTTGTAGATGCTCAACAGGCTAGACGTGTGCTTGATAGAATAGTTGGCTATGAGCTTAGTCCGTTTTTGTGGAAAAAGGTTCGTCCAAACCTTTCAGCAGGACGTGTTCAGTCGGTAACTGTTCGTATGATAGTTGACCGAGAGCATGAGATACAAAACTTTGTTCCACAGGAATACTGGACAATAGACGGTATGGCAAGTAAAATGACAGGTACAAAGGCAGAGCAAAAGCCTTTTGCCTTTAAGTACTATGGAATCAATGGTAAAAAGTCCGATATTAATACTGAAGAGGAAGCTAATAAAATTCTTGATGCAGTAAGAAATGCAAGCTTTACGGTAAGTGGAATAAAAAAGGGTATGAGAAAAAAGACTCCACCACCACCATATATTACTTCAACCTTGCAACAGGAGGCATCAAAGAGACTGGGATTTCAAGCTAAGCGTACAATGAAGATTGCTCAAGAGCTTTATGAGGGTGTTAGTATCGAGGGCTATGGTGCAGTCGGTCTAATCACATATATGCGTACAGACTCACTTCGTATTTCTGACGAGGCACTTGCAAAGGCAAATGAGCTTATACTTAATAAATATGGTGAAAGTTATGCTCTAAAGTCTCCAAGAAGATTTAAGACAAATAAGAACGCTCAGGACGGACACGAGGCAATTCGTCCATCAGTAATTGAGCTTACTCCTCAGCAAATAAAGGAGAGCTTAACCTCTGACCAATATAAGCTATACAAGATGATTTGGGAGAGATTTGTTGCAAGTCAGATGACAGAGGCTGTTTATGATACAGTTTCAGTTGATATTAATGCAAAGGAATATACATTCAAAACATCTGGATTTACTGTAAGATTTGATGGCTACACAGTTCTATATACCGATGCCGACGAGGAAAAGGGTACTCGTCTACCTGAGTTTACAGAAAATGAAGAGCTAAAGATAAAGGAGCTAAAGGGTAATCAGCACTTTACACAGCCACCAGCACGATATACAGAGGCAACTCTTATCAAGGAGCTAGAGGAAAACGGCATAGGTAGACCAAGTACCTATGCGCCTACAATAACAACTATACAAATGAGAGGCTATGTTGAAAGAGAACTAAAGGTACTTAAGCCAACTCAAATAGGAGAGGTTACAACTCAGCTTATGAAGGAGGAGTTCCCAGACATAGTTGATACTCACTTTACAGCTGGTATAGAGTCCTATCTCGATAAGGTTGAAGAGGGTAGTATTGAATGGAAGAGTATGATTAAAAAGTTCTATACTGCCTTTAAGGAAAATATTGAGATGGCTGAAAAGGATATGGAAGGCAAGGATATGCGTATTCCGGATGAGGAGACAGACGTAGTATGTGAGCTTTGCGGTAGAAATATGGTAATAAAGACAGGTCGCTTTGGAAAGTTTTTGGCATGTCCTGGCTTCCCAGAATGTCGCAATACAAAGAGAATAGTAAAGGAAACAGGTGGTATTTGCCCACTTTGCGGAAAGAAGATTATTCAAAAGAAGTCAAAGGCAGGCAGAACCTACTATGGCTGTGAGGACAATCCAAAGTGCGAATTTATGACTTGGGATTTACCAATTTCTGATAAATGTCCAAAGTGTGGATCGACACTATTTAAGACGACAGGCAGAACTAAGAAAATTCACTGCTTAAAAGAGGGCTGTGGATATGAAATAATAGACAAAAATAAATAATAGAGAGCCTTTCTAAGAGTTGAGAGTTGAGTTCGCTGTCTCTCACAATTACGACCGCCGAGCCGGCGGAGGCATATTCAACTTAGTTTACTTTGAATCTATACCAAGTGCCTGAAATCAAGACCTTGTTTTGAATTACGAATGACGAATGACGAATTACGAATTAACTAGACGGATAGTTTAAACTAGAAAAGATAGTTATATAAAATTTTTAGTAAAGTTCAATGACAAATTGTTATTAAAGTTGAAAGTTAGAAGTTAAAATACCATTGACGTGAAAGAAAATTTATAAAAGATTTAATACTTAAGATAGAAATAGTAGCTCACAGAAAAATAATTATTTATATACCGAGAAATAGGAGAATAAGCTTAATGGAAAAAAAGGTCACAGTAATAGGTGCAGGACTTGCAGGCTGCGAGGCTGCGTGGATACTTGCGAATAGTGGTGTAGAGGTAACTCTATGCGAAATGAAACCTCATAAATATAGCGAGGCACATAAATATGAGGGCTTTGCAGAGCTTGTATGCTCAAATTCGCTAAAGGCTACAAGAGAAAATTCGGCGGCTGGTATGCTAAAAACAGAGATGCAAATGTTAGGCTCTCTTATACTTACTTGTGCAAATAAGACAGCTGTATCTGCTGGTGGCGCACTGGCTGTTGACAGAAAAGATTTTTCTGATGAGATTACAAGAGCAATTAAAAATCACCCCAATATAAAAATTAAATATGGTGAGATAGCAGAAATTCCAGAGGGAAATGTTATTATTGCAACTGGTCCACTCACCTCAAAGGCGTTTGCTGATGCCTTGGGTGAGGTTTGCGACCACAAATATCTAAGCTTTTATGATGCTTCAGCGCCTATAGTGCTTTCTGAAAGCATTGATATGGAAAAGACCTTCTTTGCGGCAAGATACGGAAAGGGTGGAGCGGACTATATAAACTGTCCTTTTAATAAGGAGGAGTATGAAAACTTTTACAACGAGCTAGTAAATGCAAAGAGTGTTGAGCTTCACGAGTTTGAAAGACAGTACTTTAAGGTGTACGAGGGCTGTATGCCAATAGAGGTTATGGCTAAAAGAGGAATAGACACAATGCGTTTTGGACCTATGCGTCCTGTTGGTATAGTAAATCCTCACACGGGTCATCGTCCTTGGGCAAATATTCAGCTTCGCAAGGAGACAGAAAGCGGAGATATGTATAATATGGTAGGCTTTCAGACAAATCTACTCTTTGGTGAGCAAAAGCGAGTATTTTCACTTATACCAGGTCTTGAACACGCCGAGTTTGTAAGATACGGTGTTATGCACAGAAATACATTCATTGATTCGCCAAGACTTCTTGATGGTACATTTAATCTAAAAAAGGATAGACGTATTTTCTTTGCAGGACAGCTAACAGGTGTTGAGGGTTATACTGAATCAGCAGCATCTGGACTAATTGCCGCTTATGGTATGCTACATAGGTTAGCTGGAAAAGAGCTTAGCGTTCCACCAGCAGAAACAATGATAGGCTCACTTTGTAGATATATTAGTAACGATGAAATTATAGACTTTCAGCCTCTTGGCAGTAATATGGGAGTACTTCCTAAGCTTGAAACCACAACTCGTGAAAAGCAAGCAAAGTATATGGAGTATGCCGAAAGAGGCAAAAAGGCTATGCAGGAGTATTTATTAAAAAATCATATTTGATTATAAAAGGAGAAGCTTAAAATTATGGCTAAGATAATTTTGGACGCCTTTGGCGGAGATAATGCGCCACTTGAGGTAATAAAAGGAGCGGCTCAGGCGGTAGAAGAGTTTAATGTGGATATTATACTTACAGGTAAAGAGGATGTAATTCTTAAAACAGCAAGGGACAATAATATTTCTATGAACAAAATAGAAATAGTCGATTGCCCAGATATAATGCCTATGGACGAAGAACCGACAAAGCTACTGAAGGCATATAAAGATTCGTCAATGGCTGTAGGCTTTAGGCTTCTTTCGGAGGGCAAGGGAGATGCTTTTATAAGTGCTGGTAGTACAGGAGCTGTGGCAGTTGGAGCGACCCTTGTTGCAAAGAGAATAAAGGGCATTAAGCGTCCAGCAATAACAACTGTTATACCATCAGAAAATGGCAAGTATGTTTTACTTGATTCAGGAGCGAATGCAGAATGTCGCCCCGAGATGCTAAAGCAGTTTGCGGTTATGGGTAGTATCTATGCCAAAAAGGTATTGGGAATAGAAAACCCACGAGTAGGACTTGTAAACATTGGTGCAGAGGATACAAAGGGTACACCACTACAGGTTGAAACAAATGCTCAGCTAAAGGCTTTTAAGGATATAAATTATATAGGAAATGTAGAGGCAAGACAGCTTCCGCTAGGTGACTGTGACGTAGCAGTTTGTGACGGCTTTACAGGAAATATAATATTAAAGCTTACAGAGGGAATGGGTAAGATGATGAAAAATTCCCTCAATGCTATGTTTAAGGCAAACCCTATAACACTTTTGGGAGCGCTTTGCGTGGGAACAAAGCTCAAGGCATTTAAAAAACAGTTTGATTATAAGGAGTATGGTGGTGCTATGCTACTTGGAGTAAGGATGCCAGTAGTAAAGGCTCACGGCTCATCTGATGCTAGAGCATTCCGCAGTGCTATTAAGCAGGCATTGCAGGGAGTAAATGCAAATATAGTAAATGTCATAGAACAGTCCCTAAGGGAACTGGAAAGTGAGAAGGTAGAGGAAAAAGAAAATGAGTAATACAAATAATTCACTTCACGAGTTAGAAGAAAAAATAGGCTACAAATATAATAATATTGCCTACCTTGAGCGCGCACTTACACACTCATCGTTTTCTAATGAATCTAAGAAAAAACCAGAAAGTAACGAAAGAATGGAATTTTTGGGAGATGCTGTCCTTTCAATAATAGTTTCTGACCACATATTCCATAAATTTCATCTTGATGAGGGAGATTTAACAAAAATAAGAGCCTCACTTGTATGTGAAAAATCATTATTTGAGTTTGCAGAGGAAATAAATCTTGGTGACTACCTATTCTTGGGCAAGGGTGAGGAGCTTATGGGAGGAAGAACAAGACCTTCTGTAGTTTCTGATGCCTTTGAGGCGGTAATAGCAAGTATATATCTTGATGGAGGAATAGCGCCAGCAAGAGAGTTTGTCCTTTCCTTTGTTGAGGAGGAGCTTCTCGACAATCACAAGCAGGCATTTTTGGACTACAAGACTATGCTACAAGAGATAATACAAAAAAATCCAGAGGAAAAGGTAACATACGAGCTTGTTTCAGAGACAGGCCCAGACCACGACAAGATGTTTGAGGTAGAGGTACATCTAAACAGTAATGTGATAGGAAGAGGTAAATCTAGCAGTAAAAAGAGTGCTGAGCAGTTGGCGGCAAAGGAAGCCTTAGAGCTTATGGGTGAAGACGTTGGCAGGTAATATAGCAATTTTTGTGCCACACAGCGGATGTCCCCAGCAGTGTAGCTTTTGCAATCAAAGAACAATATCGGGAACTATGACTATTCCCACAGGAGAGACTGCCTATAACATCTGTAAGGAAGCACTAGAAACCTTGCCAGAAAGAGTTGGCAAGGTGGAGATAGCCTTCTTTGGTGGAAGCTTTACAGCGGTAAAGAGAGAGTATATGCTCGAGCTTTTGCAGGCGGTAAATCCATTTTTAAATGATGAAAGAGTAATAGGAATAAGATGCTCCACTCGTCCAGATGCTATCGACGATGAGAGGCTCGACATTCTAAAAAAATACGGAGTGACTGCTATCGAGCTAGGTGCTCAAAGTATGGATAGCGAGGTACTAAGCCTTAATAAAAGAGGTCATACAGCAGAGGATGTTATAAATGCATCAAGGCTCATAAAAGAGTATGGTTTTTCACTAGGATTACAGATGATGACAGGACTTTTTGGCTCTACTGAAGAAACAGATATAGCCTCAGCCGAAAAACTAGCGGCTCTTGAGCCAGATACAATAAGAATTTATCCGACAGTTGTGCTTAAGCATACGGATTTGTACGAGTATCAGCGTATGGGACTATATAAGGCACCGGACGTTGAAGAAACCTTGCCACGACTTATAAGGATACGTAAAATCTTTAAGGATAAAAATATAACTATAATTCGCACAGGACTTCACGCATCGGAAACTATGGAAGAGGATATAGTTGGTGGATGCTATCATCAGGCTTTGGGAGAGCTTTGCATAAATGCGGAGATACTAGAGGAAATAAAAGAAAAGCTAAAGAATATTGATACAAAGGATATACATATAGTAGTAAATCCACGTAAATATTCAATGGTAGTCGGACAGAAAAAAAGAAATATACAAAAGCTTACAGAAATGGGCTACAGCGTACAGGTAACCCAAGGCGACACAAATATGAATGAAACATATATATTGAAAGCAAAATAAATAGGTTTCTAGCATAGAAAGGAAAGAAAACATTTGAAGCTACGAGGAATTGAAATGCAGGGGTTTAAATCCTTTGCCGATCATACTAAACTTACATTTGAAGATGGCATAACAGCTATTGTCGGACCCAATGGCAGTGGTAAGAGTAATGTCAGCGACGCTATAAAATGGGTGTTCGGCGAGCAGTCAGTAAAAAGTCTTCGAGGCAGTAAAATGGAAGACGTAATTTTTGGCGGTACTCAAAATCGAAGACCACTAGGCTATGCTAAGGTTTCTGTAACTCTTGACAACAGCGACCACGAGATAGATATGGAGAGTGATGAGGTAACCGTTACAAGAAAGCTATATAGAAGTGGTGACAGCGAGTACAAAATAAATGGCACAAGTGTCAGACTAAAGGACGTAAACGAGCTATTTATGGATACTGGACTTGGTCGTGACGGTTATTCGGTTATAGAGCAGGGCAAAATTTCCGACATAGTCAGTCAAAAGAGCAGTCAGCGTAGAGAGGTATTTGAGGAGGCGGCTGGTATTTCTCGATTTAGATACCGCAAGCTTGAGGCAGAAAGACAGCTAAGTACAGCAGAAGAAAACCTACTTCGTCTAAAGGACATTATGGTGGAGCTAGAGGCAAGAGTAGAGCCTCTTAGAGAGCAAGCTGAAAAGGCAAAAAAATTTATTGTTCTTATGGACGAAAGAAAGAGCCTTGAAATATCGCTTTGGCTAAAAAAACTAGATACTCTATCTGAACAATTAAAGCAAGTAGACGAAAAAATACTGGTGCAGTCAACCGAAAAGGAGACAATAGAGCTTGAGCTTAGTAAGCTAGAAACAGAGATAGAAAAGTGCGAGGAGCTTCAGCAGGAGTATCTAGTCTATTTTGATACAAAGAGAAGCTTTGTAAAGCAGACAGAGGAAAAGATATTTGATTTAAAGACCAAAAACGCTGTAATGGAAAACGACATAACCCACAGTGAAGAGGACGTAAAAATGCAGCTCCGTGAGCTTGAAAAATTTGGAGCCTCGACTGAGGAGACAGAAAAGGAGCTAGAGGAAAAGAAAAATATAATTTCTCAGCAAAAGACAGAGCTTTTACATAGAGAAGAGGATTATAGGCTTGCAAGCGAGAGCGAGGAAAGACTAAAGTCACAAAAGCTAGATGAAAAAATAAAGCTCAATGTTATGAATGCAAATATAGAGGAGCTAAAGGAAAGCCTTGCAGGTGCAAAGATAGAAAAGGAGACCTCGGGCAGTCTTATTGCGGAGACTATGGATAGACTTGAGTCCATAAAAAATACCTCAGAAAGTGCAGAGGCTATAGAAAAGCTTGAACACGAGTTACGTGAGGCTAGGGAATTTGTAGAGGAGATAGAGGAGAATATTGAGAGCCTCGGCAATAGTGTAAAGGGCTATGACTACAAATTAAAGTCTAAGAAAGAAAGTCTTGACGAGGTTCAAGCTGATATGCGTTCTTATGAAAGAAAAGCGGGTGAAAAGCTACACCACGCCCAGCTTTTAATTGATATGGAAAAAAATATGGATGGCTATGCAGGTAGCGTCAAGCATATTATGGCAATAAGTAGTCAAAGCCAAAGCTTAAAGGGTGTTTATGGTACAGCCTCATCACTCATAACTGTTGAAAAAAAATATGCCCTTGCAATAGAGATTGCAATGGGGCAGGCTATGCAGCACATAGTTGTGGATAATGAGCAGACAGCTAAAAAATGCATCTCGATACTTAAATCCTCTGGTAATGGTAGAGCTACATTTTTGCCAGTTAGTACGCTTGTAGCTACTCCCATTGATGACGATAATTTATATAAATTGCACGGATTTATTGATGTTGCGTGTAACCTTGTTGAAACTGACGATAAGTACAGAGAGGTTATGGATTGGTTGCTTGGCAGAATGATAATTGCAGAGGATATTGACTGTGCTATTTCAATAAGCAAGGCTGTTTCGCATAAATACAAGGTTGTAACTCTTGATGGACAGGTTGTAAATGCTGGTGGTTCACTTACTGGTGGTTCTACTGGAAAAAGCGGTAATATCCTCAGCCGAAAGAGTGAAATAGAACAGCTTAGAGCTGAGGCTCAGGAGCTTACTGAGCAGATGAAGACTCTTGAGGCAAAGGAAAAGGAAAGACTAAGAGAAATTTCAGAAATAGAGGCAGTAGTTCTTGGTATAGAGAGTGAAAGGCGTACCGCTGAGGAGGATTTAATTTCCGCTAAGGCTGAATGTACAAGAATTAAGATGTTTCTTGATGAGGCTATGGAAAGAGATGAAAAGGCACATAGGGAAACAGAAAAGCTTGCAAAAAGGATAGAGGAGCTAAAGGAGCAGGGACTAAGTTCTCAGGAGCTTATAGAAAAGCTTAGTGAAGAAATAGACAGTCTTTCAAAGGAATATTTATTAAAGCAAAATAATTTACAGCTTATGACTGAGCAAATAGAGGAGTACAACGAAAAGGAGTCCGAGCTACAGTTAATTTGTGTAAGGCTTGAAAAGGATATAGAGAACACTCAGTCAGCTATTGATATGCTTGTCTCACGCTTGCAGATGGATACCTACAAAAGAGACGAGACAGAGCAGAGCGTAAAGCGTCTTAATATTGCAATAAAGGATTTAAAAGAAGAGATAGCGAATAACATAGCTACAATAGAAAAGAGTAAAAAAGATATAGAGGAAGCTCAAAAGGATACAGAGACTAAGCGTATAGAGCAGCAGAATACCGAAAAGAGAGTAGTGGAGCTACGAAAGGAAGAAAAGCTAATATCAGCCAAGCGAGAGGAAATAGCTATTGAGTTTGGACGAAATGAAGAAAAGCGTAATTCTCTACAGGGTGACAACGATGAAATCGTGGGTAAGATGTGGGACGAGTACGAGCTTACAAAGAGCGAGGCTATTGAGATTTCAATTCCTATTGAGGACTTGCAAAAGGCAACTAAGCGACTTAGCGACCTAAAGAGCAAGATTAAAGCTATGGGTAACGTAAATGTTGGAGCTATTGACGAGTATGACGAGGTCTATGAAAGATATAGATTTATGAGCGAGCAAATAGAGGATGTCGAAAACTCAAGGGCAAAGCTTACAGAGCTTATAAATAAGCTTTCAACAGATATGTGCAATATGTTTACGGATAAATTTAACCGAATAAACGAGTGCTTTAAGGTTATATTTAGCGAGCTTTTTGGAGGTGGACGTGGAGAGCTTTCACTTGAAAGCCCTGACAATCCTCTTGAATCAAATATAGATATATTTGTTCAGCCTCCTGGAAAGATAATCAAAAATCTTGCCTCACTTTCTGGTGGAGAGCAAGCACTAGTGGCGATTTGTATATATTTTGCGATACTAAAGGTTAGTCCTGCCCCCTTTGTACTTATTGATGAGATAGAAGCGGCGCTTGATGATGTAAACGTAGTGAGGTTTGCAAGCTATATGAATAAGCTAACAGATAATACACAGTTTATTTCAATTACACACAGACGTGGAACTATGGAGCAGGCTGATATTCTTTACGGTGTAACTATGGAGGAAAAGGGTGTCTCAAAGATGCTTAAGCTCAACATAGGAGAAATGGAAGAAAAGCTTAAAATTAAAGTGAGTTAAGGAGAATTGATATGAAAAGATATTTATTTTTACTAACTATATTAGTAACTACATTATTATCTACTTTTACAGGCTGTGGCTCAAAGGGTTCAGTAGCAATTATAGGTGGAGCAGACGGACCTACAGCAGTTTTTGTAACAGGTAGCAAATGGGCTTTGGCGTTAGAGCTTGCAGTTATACTAATTGTAATTATATTAGTATTTGTTGGTATAGTATATTTAATTAAACATAGAAAAAAGAAATAAATTTTAAAATAGAAAGAGATAGGTGAATAATTTTGGGTTTTTTTGATTTTTTCAATAAGGGTTTAAAAAAGACAAGAAAAAAGCTTGCTATGGATATTGATTCATTCGCAGGCAAGCTTGGAGCAGATACTCTTGAGGACTTGGAAGAAATACTTATTATGTCTGATATAAGCGTATCTACTGCCAGCAAGATTTGTTCAGAGCTTGGCGCAAGAATGAAGAAAAGAAATATTGACGCAACAGAGCTTAGACAGGAGCTAAAGGAAATAATAGTGGAAATGCTTTCTCCAGATGAGGAGCTTGACCTAAGCGGAAAGCCAGCTGTCATAATGGTAGTTGGTGTTAACGGGGTGGGTAAAACTACTACAATAGGAAAGCTTACTCACCATCTTATGAGTGAGGGAAAGTCGGTTATTATGGGTGCGGCAGATACATTTAGAGCGGCTGCATCAGAACAGCTCACTATTTGGGCAGAGAGAAATAACTGTAAGATAGTTAAGCACAGCGAGGGCGCTGACCCTGGAGCAGTTGTATATGATGCAATAACCGCTGGTATTGCAAGGGGTGCAGATGTTGTAATCTGTGACACAGCGGGCAGACTTCATAACAAGAAAAACCTTATGGACGAGCTACTAAAGATAGATAGAGTTATAACAAAGGCATCTCCAGATAGTAGCAAGGAGGTTTTACTTGTGCTTGATGCTACGACTGGTCAAAATGGACTATCACAAGCAAAGCTATTTGCAGAGAGCTGTGGGGTTACAGGCATAGTTCTTACAAAGCTTGACGGAACAGCAAAGGGTGGTATAGTTGTTTCAATTAAGGAACAGTTAGGTCTTCCAATTAAGTTTATTGGCGTAGGTGAGCAAATAGACGACCTAAAGCCTTTTTCGGCTGAGGACTATGCACAGGCGCTACTTTTTGGGGAGGATATATAATGAAATTTGTACTAGCAAGCAACAACGCACACAAGCTAGAGGAATTTAAGCGTATTCTTGAGCCTATGGGACATACTATTGTGCCTCAAAATGAGGTTTGTCCGCCTTGCGAAATAGAAGAGGACGGCGAAACCTTTAGAGAAAATGCCTATAAAAAGGCTTATGGCATATATAAGCTTATAAATATGCCTACAATAGCTGATGACAGCGGACTTTGTGTAGATTATCTTAACGGAGCGCCAGGAGTATATTCAGCTAGATATTCAGGTATGGGCTCTGCTGAAAATAATAAAAAGCTTCTTCGTGAGCTTGACGGGGTCCCAAAGGACAGGCGTACAGCAAAATTTGTATGTAGCATTTGTGTAGTTATGGGCGAGGGAGATATAGTAGAGGCTGAGGGTGAGTGCCACGGATATATTGGCTTTGAACCTCGTGGAGAGAATGGCTTTGGCTATGACCCATTATTTATGGTTGGAGATAAGAGTGCGGCAGAGCTTCCCCCAGAGGAAAAGGATAAAATAAGCCACAGAGGTAACGCAGTAAAGCTTTTAAAGGAAAAATTATCACAGCGAGCTTAATTTTTTAGCATAGTGAACGATATATAAATAAACAGCAATAATAATCTAATGTATAGAAGGAGATAAAAAACTTGTTAACATCAAAACAAAGAGCTAAATTAAAGGGTATGGCAAACACTATAGACACTATTCTACAGGTAGGCAAGGAGGGCATAGGTGAACAGCTTACAAACCAAGTAAGAGATGCTCTCACAGCCAGAGAGCTAATCAAAATTTCGGTTCACGAGACAGCACCTTGCACACCGCAGGAGGCAGCAGAAGAGTTATCAACAGCTATTAAATGCGAGGTCGTTCAGGTTATAGGTAGAAAAATTGTTTTCTACAAGCGTAATGGCAAAAAACCTAAAATCGAACTAGGCAAACTTTAGTGGCGAGCCGCCACGGGCAGAAAGGAAGTTAGTTATGGCATCTGTTTTAATATATGGAGGAAGCTTTAATCCAATTCATAATGGTCATATAGCCGTGTGTGAATACGTAGCTAAAAATTTTAACTTTGATGAAATTATATTAATGCCAGTGTGTATTCCACCGCATAAGGAGGTGCGAAATACCGCAACGGCTGAACAGCGTCTTACAATGTGTAAACTTGCCGTAGAGGGAATAGAAAAGGTTAGAGTAAGTGACTATGAGATAAAAAAAGGCGGAAAAAACTATACTATTGATACTATAAAGGGCTTGCTTTCGGAAAACCCAGAAAATAAATACACAATCCTTATAGGAACTGATATGTTTTTGACCTTTGAGGAGTGGAAAAATTGGCAGGAGCTAGGAACGCTAGTTGATGTACTAGTAGTTTCACGAGAGAGTGATGATAGGGATAAGCTTTTGGAAAAGCAAAGAATATTGAGTGAAAGTGGTGTAAACTCACAGATACTGTCCAATCCGATAAATGAAATATCATCAACACAGATTAGATTTTTGAGCGAGAGCTACAAGGAAAATACGCCAGTTCCTAAAAAAGTATATGAATATATGCGAGAGAATAGTATATATACTACTGATAAGGCAGTTGAGGAGATATGCTCAATTATAAAGCCAATGCTAAGAGAAAAAAGATATATACACAGCAAGAATGTAGAGCGTAGAGGAGAAGAGCTTGCGATAAAACATTCGTTAGATGTCGTAAAGGTGCGTATAGCATCAATACTCCACGATATATGTAAGCATATGGATAGTGAAATATTGTTGCAAATGTCAAAGGATTATGATATAATCAATGATATGAATTTTGAGGAAAATCCACAGTTACTTCATAGCTTTGTAGGGGCAGAATACATAAGAGATAAGCTCAACATATTTGATAATGATGTAATAGATGCTGTAAGGTACCATACAACAGGCAGACCGAATATGTCGGGTATTGAAAAAGCGGTGTACCTTGCGGATATAACATCAGTCGAAAGAGACTATCCAGATGTAGACAAAGTTATAGAGCTATCGAATGAGGATTTAGATAAGGCTATGCTCTATTCACTAGAATTTACCGAGAAAAAGGTACTTCGCAAGACAGGAAAGCCACCTTGTGGAATTTCTCACGATGCACTTATATATTATAGGAATTTAGTAAATGAGAAAAATAAATAATAAAAGATAGGAGAAATAAACTTATGACATCAAAAGAGACACTTAAATATATACTTAAAGCCATTGATTCAAAGCACGGTAAGGAAATAGAAGTGCTTGATATTAATGGTATTTCACCACTTGGAGACTATTTTGTAATTGCGACAGGTGGTAGCTCATCACAGGTTAAGGCTATGAGCGACGAAATAGAGGATATTATGACAAAAAATGGTCTTGAGCCAAAGAAGATAGAGGGCAAGGAAACTTGTCAATGGGTACTAATGGACTACCGTGATATAATTATTCATCTGTTCAGCAAGGAGTCAAGAGAATTTTATAGTCTTGATAAGGTATGGCAGGATGCTCCACGTCTTGAGCTTTCTGAATTTGGTATTGAGGCAGAATAATTAATTTTTTAGTTTATAATAATATTATATAAATTTTTTAATGAGGTGTGAAAATAGTGAGATACGATTTTGACAGTGTTGAAAAAAAATGGCAAAAGCGTTGGGAGGAAAATGATAGCTTTGCGGCTACAACAGACTATACAAAGCCAAAGTTCTATGCACTTGTAGAGTTTCCATATCCATCAGGACAGGGTCTACACGTAGGACACCCACGCTCATATACTGCTCTTGATATAGTAGCGAGAAAGAAACGCTTGCAGGGCTACAATGTTCTATATCCTATGGGCTGGGACGCCTTTGGTCTACCAACCGAAAACTTTGCTATTAAAAACAAAATTCATCCAGAGATTGTTACAAAAAACAATGTAGCAAGGTTTAAGTCACAGCTACAAAGACTAGGTCTTTCTTTCGATTGGAATAGAGAGATAAATACAACAGACCCTGAGTACTACAAATGGACACAGTGGATATTCCTACAGCTTTATAAAAAGGGACTTGCATACAAAAAAGAAATGTCAGTTAACTGGTGTACCTCTTGTAAATGTGTACTAGCAAATGAGGAGGTTGTAAACGGAGTTTGTGAGCGTTGTGGTAACGAGGTAATACACAAGGTTAAGAGCCAATGGATGTTAAAAATTACTGAATATGCTCAAAGACTAATTGATGACCTTGACGAAGTAAACTATATTGAAAGAGTAAAAAGCTCACAGAAAAACTGGATAGGTCGTTCAACTGGTGCAGAGGTAAAATTCGGTACAAACTTGGGTGAAGATTTAGTAGTATATACAACACGTCCAGATACACTTTTCGGTGCAACATATATGGTTATTTCACCTGAACACCCATTCATTGATAAATATGCTGATAAGATAAAAAATATGGATGAGGTACTATCATATAGAGCAGAGGCAGCTAAGAAGTCAGACTTTGAGCGTACAGAGCTTGTAAAGGATAAGACAGGTGTTAAGCTTGATGGAGTTTGTGGACTAAATCCAGTAAACGGCAAGGAGCTACCAATATTCATTTCGGACTATGTACTAATGACTTATGGCACAGGTGCAATAATGGCTGTACCAGCTCACGATACTCGTGACTATGACTTTGCTAAAAAGTTTAATTTACCTATAATAGAGGTAGTAAAGGGCGGAGATATAGAAAAGGAAGCCTTTACAGACTGTGCAACAGGCACAATGGTAAACTCAGAAATGCTTGATGGTCTATCAGTAGAGGAAGCAAAGACAAGGATTATTGATTGGCTAAAGGAAAACGGTAAGGGTGAGCCAAAAGTAAACTTTAAGCTTCGTGACTGGGTATTTTCAAGACAGAGATATTGGGGAGAGCCTATTCCGATGGTTTACTGTGAAAAGTGTGGCTGGGTTCCACTTCCAGAGGATCAGCTCCCACTTAAACTACCAAATGTCGAGAGCTATGAGCCTACAGACAATGGTGAAAGTCCACTTGCAGCTATGACTGATTGGGTTAATACAACTTGTCCACACTGTGGTGCTCCTGCAAAGCGAGAGACAGACACAATGCCACAATGGGCTGGTTCATCTTGGTACTTTATGCGCTACTGTGACCCACACAATACAAAGGAGCTTGCATCAAAGGAGGCTCTAAACTACTGGCTACCTGTTGATTGGTACAATGGCGGTATGGAGCATACAACTCTTCACTTACTATACTCAAGATTTTGGCACAAGTTCCTATATGATATAGGTGTAGTCGATGTTAAGGAGCCTTACTCAAGACGTACAAGCCACGGAATGATATTGGGTGAAAATGGCGAAAAGATGTCTAAATCAAAGGGTAACGTAGTAAATCCTGATGAGATAGTAGCTCAGTACGGAGCAGACACACTTCGTATATATGAAATGTTTATAGGTGACTTTGAAAAGACAGCTCCTTGGAATACATCATCAATCAAGGGTTCAGAAAGATTCCTAGACAGAGTATGGGGATTATTTGATATGCTTAATGATAAGGATGAGTACAGCGAGGATATGGAGGTCTCATTCAATAAGCTAATAAAGAAGGTAAGCGAGGATATAGAGGCTCTTAAATTTAATACAGCTATCGCATCACTAATGACAGTACTAAACGAGCTATACGCCAAGGGTAGTGTTACAAGAAAAGAGCTAATGACATTTATTACTCTACTAAATCCATTTGCTCCACACATTACCGAAGAAATAAATGAAAAACTAGGAAATACTACTATGCTTACAGAAGTAGAATGGCCAACCTATGACGAAAACAAGTGTGTAGAGAGTACAGTTGAAATAGTTGTACAGGTTAACGGAAAAATTAAGGCAAGAGTATCTGTAGCGACGGACGCCGACAAGGACACAGTTGCAAATATTGCAAGAGCTGACGAAGCAGTTAAGACCTTAATTGAGGGCAAAACAGTAGTAAAAGAGATATATGTTCCTGGAAAGCTATACAATATTGTCGTAAAATAAAAAATAATAAAATAAAGTATCAAAAATACTTGACAATATATATAACAGTATAGTATAATAATAAATGTTATAAGAAATTAGATTTATTTTAATGGATTGTTATCTAACCAAATTTTGGTTTTGATATAACTCCAGCTTAATGCGTGGGGAGGGATATAAATGGCTGAAATAAGAATTAAGGAGAACGAGACTCTTGATAACGCGCTACGTCGTTTCAAAAGATCTTGTGCAAAATCTGGCGTTCTAGCAGAGGTTCGTAAAAGAGAACATTACGAGAAACCATCTGTAAGACGTAAGAAAAAATCAGAGGCTGCTCGTAAGCGCAAATACTGATTTTTGAGATTCAAATCAAAAGAGATAGGCGGGCTTGTTTCTAAGCTCGCCTTTTGTTTTCTATGTAAAAATACTTAGGAGTGTAATATGAATATTTTTTATCCACATTACAATTTTAGCAGAATAGACCGTATACCTGTAAATTTCTTTAAAAAGAGAGGTATAGATACGCTTTTGCTCGATGTAGACAATACCCTTACAGGAGATAATGAAAAAGAACCGATAGAGGCAATAAATATGTGGCTTGATACTCAAAAAAAGCTTGGGATTAACCTTTTTATTATGTCGAATAATACAGAGGAAAGAGTAAAGCCGTTTGCAGAGAAATTGGGACTTGGTTATATAGCGGATGCAAAAAAGCCCTCTTGCAAAAAAATAAAGCAAAAGCTAGAGGAGTTTGGCTCTACACCGCAAAAAACAGCAGTAATCGGTGACCAAATATTTACAGATATACTTGCAGGTAGGCTTGCAGGCTGTACAGCCGTTAGGGTTGAACCTATGGCACTTGAAAACTACGGATTCTATATTGTTAAAAGAAGACTTGAAAAACCAATAATAAAGTCGTATAATAGATATATCGAAAGACAGAAGAAAAAGAACAACAAAAGAGAGAAGGATGTATTATGATGACACTTTTAATGTTTGTATTGCAGATAGTAGTTGCTTGCCTAATGGCAAAAAAGCTTGGACTAAAGGCTTGGGAGGGTATACTACCTTTTTATAACATCTATGTTATTACAAAGAGAGTAGTTCACGAAAATGTTGCAAAGAAAGCAGCCGCTATAATGCTAATAATTACTTTGCTTGCATTTATTCCATACGTGGATATTTTGGCACAGATAGCTACTGGTTATGTAGCATATCTTTCATATCTTGCTGTAGGTAACAAAAATAACACAGGAATACTTGTAGTTTCACTACTATTTAACGTAGTTACAGCGTGCATAATAGCATTTTCATCCGATAAGAGCTTTGTAGGAACTGTAGATTCACTTTTCGATAACCTTAGATAAATATATAATATTTCATTTATAATTTGCTTTTTTACTGTGGATTTTGTTCACAAGAATGTAAAAAAGCGAATAAAATAAAAAATTTGTACAAAAAAGTACAAATAACTATTGCAAAAGCAATGCCTAATGTGATAGAATTTAATAAAACGATAATAATTTTTTTTGGAGGTAAAAATATGCTTACTGCCGGTGATTTCAGAAACGGTGTTACATTCGATATGGAAGGAAACGTTTTCCAAATAATTGAATTTCAACATGTAAAGCCAGGTAAAGGTGCAGCTTTCGTTAGAGCTAAAATCCGTAACGTAATAAGCGGTGCAGTTATCGAAAGAACATTCAACCCAACAGAGAAGTTTGAGAATGCTGTTGTTGAAAGACGTGATATGCAATATCTATATAACGACGGTGATCTATACTACTTTATGGATAACGATACTTATGAAAATATCCCTGTAAACGCAAGCGTTTTGGGTGACAACTTCCAGTTTGTAAAAGAGAACACAGACTGCAAGATTTTGTCATACAAGGGTTCTATTTTCGGTGTTGAGCCACCAAACTTTATGGAGCTAACAGTTACAAAGACTGACCCAGGATTTGCAGGAAATACAGCTACAAACGCTACAAAGCCAGCTATTCTTGAGACAGGTGCAGAAATTAAGGTTCCACTATTTGTTGACGAGGGCGAAGTAATTAGAGTTGATACACGTACAGGCGAATATATGGAGCGTGTTAATAACTAATATAAAAAGCTAACTAATATTTAAAACAGGAGGAAAATATTATGACTCTTACAGAAAAAGTTGCATACCTAAAAGGTTTGGCTGAGGGCGCAGGAATAGCTGAGTCTTCAAGTGAAGGCAAGGTTCTTGCATCTATCATTGACATTGTTGAGGACGTAGCTCGAACAGTAGCTGACGTAGAAGACAAGGTTGAGGAAATGGGACTTCAGGTTGACGAAATAGACGATGATTTGGCTGCTATTGAAGATGAGTGGTACGACGAGGACGAGTTTGAAGAGGACGAGTGTGACTGTGACTGCGATTGCGACGATGAATTCGACGATGAAGACGATGATTTGTACGAAGTAGAGTGTCCTGTATGCGGCAACAAGGTTGTTGTAGATGATTCTATCCTAGACGAGGGCTTTATTAATTGCCCAAGCTGTGGAGAAAAGCTTGAATTTGATTTTGAGTATGTAGATGAAGACGAAGATGGCTGTTGCGGTGAGTGCGATGGTAGTTGCGGCGAAGATAAATAATTTACTTATCAAAATATAAGACGAAGTTCAGATGACCGCCGAAGCTTTTATGCTTTGACGGTCATAATTATGCATTGTTAAAAAATTAATTATAACTAAATTTTCTTAAATATGTTATAATTTTTGTAGGAGGTGTCATAAATAAAAAAAATTGATACTAAAAAGATGGTACTGACAGGAATACTGTTTGCGGTTGCATTAACATTAAGTTTTTTTGAATCAATGATACCAACGGCTGGCTTTTTGCCACCTGGTGTAAAGCTTGGACTATCAAACATAGTAACTATGTATGCGGTGTTCACAGTGGGAGCAAGCACAGCAGTTTCCATAGTAGTTCTTAAAAGCTGTTTTGTTTTTATAACAAGAGGAATAATAGCGTCAGCCTTGAGCCTATCTGGCGGTTTGCTTTCAATTTTGGTTATGATACTTTTGTCGAAAATTTTTAACAAAAATAAGAATTACTTAATTATAAGTATCTTTGGTGCAATATGTCATAATATAGGACAGATTACAGCAGCGAGCATAATTATATCGAGTAAGCTAATATATACTCTTCCTGTTCTTGTAATATCTGGAGTAGTTATGGGAATAATTACTGGAATAATACTAAAAACTGTAATGCCATATATAAATAAATTGAGATAATTTATTTCGCTTCGCTCACAATGACGAATTACGAATAACGAATGACGAATGACGAATTGTGAATGACGAATTACGAATTACGAATGACGAATTAACTAAAAAGTATAATATACTACAAAATCTTGATTTCAGCCATTTAATATAAGTTAAAAATGAACTAGGTTGAATATCGCCGTCGGGCGTTCCCGACTAAAAAGTATAATATACTACAAAATCTTGATTTCGGCTATTTAGTACAAGTCAAAAATAAATTAGATTCAATATGCCTGCGGAGGCTCTCCGCTCGGGCGTTCCCGACTAAAAAGTATAATATACTACAAAATCTTGATTTCAGCCATTTAATACAAGTCAAAAATAAATTAGATTCAATATGCCTGCGGAGGCTCTCCGCTCGGGCGTTCCCGACTAGGCAAATATGATAAAATTAGAAATACGGAGGTAATGAATGTGGGAAAACTTTTTCACCGCAGTTTAAACGGTGTTCACGTTGAGCATCACAAAAATACAGCTGAAATGAAAGCTGTAAGGATGCCTGTTCCAGCCAAGGTTATTCTTCCAATGATTCAACATATGGGCGGCGAAAGTGCTGTTCTTGTTAAGGTGGGAGAAGAGGTTAAGGTTGGTCAAAAAATAGGTGAGGGACAGGGCTTTCTTTGTGCCAATGTCTATTCATCTGTTTCGGGCAAGGTAAAGGCAATAATAGATTATATTACACCAATGGGTGCTAAATGTAAGGCAGTAGAGATTGAGACAGACGGACTACAGACTGTTAGCGAGACAGTAGCAAAGCCTCAAATTAATAGTCAAGAGGATCTAATCGAGGCGGCAAAAAATTGTGGTCTAGTTGGTCTTGGTGGAGCAGGCTTTCCAACTCATATAAAGCTAAATCCAAAAAATCTTGATGCAGTCGATACTCTTATAGTAAATGGAGCAGAATGTGAGCCATACATCACTTGTGATACAAGACTAATGATAGATAATTCAGATTTACTAATTGAGGGCATTAAGCTTGTTATGAAGCACCTACGACTAAAAGAGGCAGTTATTGGTATTGAGGATAACAAGCCAGAGGCAATAGCTCATCTTACTGAAAAGCTAAGCGGAGAGTCAAACATCACTGTTAAGGCACTTAAATCAAAGTATCCACAGGGTGGTGAAAAGGTTCTAGCCTATGAATGTACAGGCAGAGTAATAAAAGAGGGTGCTTTACCAGCAGATAGCGGAGTTATTATTAATAATGTAACAACTCTTGCAAAGCTTGCTGAATTTGCAAATACTGGTATGCCACTTGTCGAAAAAACTCTTACAGTAGATGGTAGTGCTATAAAAAATCCACAAAATGTTATAGTTCCAATAGGAACAAGGGTTAGTGATGTAGTAGAGTTTTGTGGTGGATATGTTGATACACCTAAGAAAATACTTATGGGCGGACCAATGATGGGACTAGCTCTACCAAACGATGAATATATGGTTATCAAAAATACAAACGCAATTCTTGCATTTTTACCAAAGGATTCAGAGATATTTGACGAGACAGCTTGTATACGTTGTGGCAGATGTATGAGGGCTTGTCCAATAGACCTTGCACCAGCAGAGCTAGACCGAGCTTATCACTCACAAAATATTGATGCTCTAAAGGCGTTAAAGGTAAATCTATGTATGGAATGTGGTTGTTGTTCTTATGTATGTCCTGCAAGAAGAAACCTTGCAATGTATAATAAGCTAGGTAAACAGCTATTGCGTCAGGAACAACAAAAAAATAGGGGGTAATTTAGAATTATGGTAAACAAATTGACAGTTTCGCCCTCACCACACGTAAAAAGTCCTGTTTCTACATCATCAATAATGATGAATGTAGCAGCAGCTCTTGTTCCAGCAGGAATAGTGTCGGTGCTAACATTTGGTTATAGGGCATTATTACTAATAGCGGTAACTGTCGCTACTTGTGTATTGACAGAATATCTTTTCTGCAAGCTTATGAAACAAAAGCAGACAGTTGGTGATTTAAGCGCAGTTGTAACAGGCTTACTTCTAGCGTATAATCTACCATCAACCTTGCCAATTTGGATGGCAATTCTTGGCGGTGTTTTTGCAATACTATTTGTAAAATGTCTCTTTGGTGGAATAGGAGACAACTTTGCAAACCCAGCCATTACAGCTCGTATATTTCTTTTGATAGCATTTTCAAAGGAAATGACAACTTGGGCAAATCCACATTCATATGTACCAGTTTGTGAAACAGTTACAGGAGCTACACCACTAGCGATACTAACAAACGGTGGCACTGTTTCAGAAGCTCCAAATATGATTAATATGATATTCGGTGTTCGTGGTGGTTCACTTGGTGAAACAGCGGCACTTGCTCTTATAATAGGCGGTGTATATCTAATTTGCAAGGGTGTGATTACAGCAACAATACCTGTAACAGTACTTGCAACAGTATTCATAATGTCGCTTATAGTTGGAATTAATCCATTCTATATGCTTCTTTCCGGCGGTACACTAATAGGTGCATTCTTTATGGCTACTGATTATGTAACATCACCATCTCGAGAGAGTGGCAAGGTTATTTTTGGTATAGGTATAGGTGTAATAGCAGTATTAATTAGAGCCTATGCATCCTATCCAGAGGGAATGTCATTCGCAATACTACTTATGAATATAGTTACACCACATATAAATAAAATAAAAAAGAATCCATTTGGAGGGGTTAAATAATGAAATTTGTAAAAGAGTTTGTAGTTCCCGCAGCAATTTTGACAGTAATCTGTATTGTAATATCTGCGGCATTGGCACTTACATATAATGTTACAGAGCCAATTATAGAATCAGCAAAAAGAGCTGAGGCAAATGCTGCAAGAAGTATAGTTCTTGCTGGCGCTAAGGATTTTAAAGAGGTAAGCGTAACAACAGAAAACATTGTTGAGGCATATGAGGAAACAACAGGCAAGGGCTTTGTAATCACAGCTAAGGCAAACGGCTACGGCGGTGAGATGCAGGTTATGGTTGGTATAAAGGCTGATGGTACAATCGACTCAGTTAAGCTAATGGAAAATGGTGAGACAGAGGGTATCGGTTCACAAACAGGTGAGGCTAAATATACAGACCAATACAAGGGTAAGGATCACAAGCTTTCAGGCATAGAGGCTATTTCAGGTGCTACAATTTCATCAGGTGCATTTAGACACGCAGTTTATGCTGCATTTGATGCTTACGCTGAAATGAGCGGTCTAGTAATTGAGCCAGAAGAGGTTCCTTTTGAAAATCAAGCCTTCCCAGATGCACAAAACCTAAAGGAAATATCTCTTGAGGGAGCATTAAAGGCTTATACAGCTGATGATAAGGGCTATGTAATTGTAATCGAGGAGCAGGGCTTCGAGGGTGCACCAAGCAAGATGCAGGTTTATGTTGGTATCAACAATAACGGCGAAATTGTAAACGTGGTTCTTGGCAAAAATGATGAGACAGCAGGTCTAGGCTCAAAGGTTGGCGAGGCTGAGTTTACAAAGCAATTTGTAGGTAAGACAGCAGTAGAGGGCATAGAGGCAGTATCAGGTGCTACACAGTCATCAGAAGGCACAAAGAAGGCTGTAACAAAGGCTCTTGAAATATTTGCAAAGCTAAAAGCTGACGCTCCAAAGCTTGAGGAGCTTGCTTATCCAACAGCAGAGAGCTTCGAGGAAATAGCTCTTGACGGTGCAGTTAAGGCATTTAAGGTTGAGGACGGTTGTGTAATCGTAACTGAGGCTCAAGGCTTCGAGGGTGCCCCAAGCAAGATGCAGGTTTATGTTGGAATCAACAATAATGGTGAAATTGTAAATGTAGTCCTTGGCGAAAATGAAGAGACAAAGGGTCTAGGCTCAAAGGTTGGTGACGAGGACTTTACAAAGCAATTTGTAGGCAAGACAGAAGTTGAAGGAATAGACGCAGTAGCAGGTGCTACACAAAGTACAAATGGCTTCAAAAAGGCAGTAGAGAAAGCCTTGGAGCTTGCAAAGAAAATATAAGAGGGAGTGAAAAATAAGTGAGTAAATTCAGCGAAAAAATGAAAATACTCCTTAATGGTATAATTAGAGAGAACCCTGTGCTTGTACTTGTACTTGGAACTTGCCCAACACTTGCCACATCAACATCAATGAGAAATGGCTTGGCTATGGGTATTGCGGCTACATTCGTACTACTTGGTTCAAATATAGTAATATCATTACTAAAGAAAATAATACCATCAAAGGTTCGTATACCTTGCTATATAGTTGTAATAGCAGGCTTTGTATCTGTAATAGAAATGCTAATGAAAGCGTATACAAGAGATTTATATAATACGCTTGGTATATTTATACCACTTATAGTTGTAAACTGTATAATTCTTGGCAGAGCAGAAATGTTTGCATCAAAAAATACTGTTTTGGACTCTGCTCTTGACGGAATAGGAATGGGACTGGGCTTTACTCTTGCTCTTGGCTGTATGGGCTTTATCCGTGAGCTTTTGGGTGCTGGTACTATTTGGGGTTACAACGTTTTGCCACAGGGAATGTCTCCTATAGCTATTATGAAGATGGCTCCAGGTGGATTTTTAGTATTCGGTCTACTTATTGCACTTGTAAATAAGCTAACAAAAAATAAGACAGTAAAGAAAAAAGAAACAGCTTGTGCTGGTTGTCCTTCAAAGGGCGCTTGCGCTCAGTTGGGAAAGGAGAGTAACTGATGGAATACGCAAAGGAACTTATGATAATACTTTTTAGTGCAATACTTGTCAATAACTTTGTCCTTCAAAAATTCTTGGGTATTTGTCCATTTTTGGGCGTATCAAAAAAGCTTGATAGTGCAGTAGGTATGAGTGTTGCTGTAACATCTGTTATGCTTCTTGCAACAGCAGTTACCTATCCTATACAAAAATATCTTCTTACTCCAAACAATATGGAGTATATGCAGACAGTTGTATTCATTCTTGTAATAGCGGCTTTGGTTCAGCTTGTCGAGATGATTTTGCGTAAATTTATACCAGCTTTGCACAAATCTCTTGGTATATATCTACCACTAATAACGACAAACTGTGCTGTTTTGGGTGTAACTGTTCTTAATATCCGTGAGAGCTACACATTTGCAGAGTCAATGGTAAATTCACTTGGTGGTGGTCTTGGCTTTATGCTTTCAATGGTTCTATTCGCTGGCGTAAGAGGAAGAATAGAAAATAGCAAGATTTCAAAGTCCTTTGAGGGACTACCAATAACACTAATTGCGGCTTCAATAGTTTCAATGTCATTTATGGGCTTTGGCGGACTTATTGAGGGCATGTTTAGATAAGAAAGGAGACTTAGAATGTTAATAGCAGTTTTAAGCGTAGCAGGTATTGGTCTAGTATGTGGCATAGTGCTAGTAATAGCATCAAAGCTAATGGCTGTTCCTGTTGACGAAAAGGCTGAGGAGCTAAGAGATGCTTTGCCTGGTGCAAACTGTGGAGCATGTGGCTTTGCAGGCTGTGATGGCTATGCTCAATACCTTGCAACAGATAGTTCTCCAAAGACTAATTTGTGCGCACCTGGTGGCGACGCTGTTTCAAAAAAGGTAAGCGATATTTTGGGAGTTGAATTTCAAGATGTTGTTGAGAAAAAAGCTGTTGTACGTTGTACAGGAAATTATGATACAGCTGAGTATATAATGGAATATGATGGAGTAAAGAGCTGTGCGGCAAACAATATGTTCTATCAAGGTAGAAGAAGCTGTGCAACAGGATGCCTTGGTTATGGTGACTGTGTGGAGGCTTGTAAGTTCGATGCTCTTTCGATAGTTAATGGTCTTGCAACAGTTGATAAGGAGCTTTGTACAGGCTGTGGTGCTTGTGCTAAGGTTTGCCCTAACCACCTAATCGACCTAGTTCCAGAAAATAACAGGGTATTCGTTGGCTGTGCATCACACGCAAAGGGTGCGGCTGTTCGCAAGGAATGTAAATCAGGCTGTATCGGCTGTATGAAGTGCGAAAAGACCTGTGAGCATGATGCTATACACGTTATCGACAATCTAGCTACAATAGACTATGAAAAATGTATAGGCTGTGGAGACTGTGTTGAGGTATGTCCTGTAAATGTAATAAAAATGCGTTAGTCGGAACCCCACGTCTATAAAAAAATTATATTTATTCTAGTAATAAAGGAAAAATCCCCTATGACATAAAAGTCATAGGGGATTTTTTATGATATTACTGTAAGCTCACCTGATTTATCGAGGTCAACTGTAAGCACTGCTCCGCCCTCAATATCGTCAGCTATTATCTTCTTTGCTAGTAGTGTAGCTATCTTTTGCTGAATATATCTTCTAAGTGGTCTTGCACCAAACTGTGGGTCTGAGCCATTATCTATAATATAGCTCTTTGCCTCATCTGTAACCTTACAGCTTAGTCTCTTTTCATTTAGATGCTCATTTAGTTCATTTAGCATTAAGTCAACTATCTGTCCCATATCAGACTTTGTAAGTGGCTTATACAAAACTATCTCATCAATTCTATTTAAAAATTCAGGTCTAAATGACTTGTGAAGAAGTGTTTCTACAGCATTTTGTGCATCATAGGTAATACTTCCACTCTCATCTATTCCGTCTAGTAGATATTCTGAACCTAAATTTGATGTCATAATGATTATTGTGTTCTTGAAGTCAACGGAACGACCTTGAGAATCGGTTATACGTCCGTCATCAAGCACCTGAAGTAGGATATTAAATACATCTGGATGAGCCTTTTCTATCTCATCAAAAAGTACTACTGAATAAGGTCTACGGCGTACAGCCTCTGTAAGCTGACCGCCCTCCTCATAGCCTACATATCCTGGAGGCGCTCCAATTAAACGGGAGACGCTAAATTTCTCCATATATTCGGACATATCTATACGAACAATATTGTTTTCGTCGTCAAATAGTGCCTCAGCAAGTGCCTTTGCTAATTCTGTCTTACCAACACCAGTTGGTCCGAGGAACATAAACGAGCCTATTGGTCTATTTTGGTCGGATATACCCGCTCTTGAACGGAGAATTGCCTCAGAAACCTTTGTAACTGCTTCATTTTGACCTATTACACGCTTATGAAGTATGTCATCAAGATGTAATAGTTTTTCTCTTTCTCCCTCCATAAGCTTTGAAACTGGTATTCCTGTCCATCTCTCGATTATTTTTGCTATTTCCTCATCTGTTACCTTGTCACGAAGTAAGCTTTCGCTCTTAGCTGTGTCGGCAAGCTTTTCTTCTGCGGCTAACTGCTCCTGTAGCTTTGGTAACTCTCCATATTTTAGCTCAGCCGCTTTGTTTAAGTCATAAACCTGCTCTGCACGCTCTATTTCGTTCTTTAAATCCTCAAGCTTTTTGCGAAGTTCCTGAACCTTTACAATAGAATTCTTTTCATTATCCCACTTAGCCTTCATAGCATTAAAGGTCTCTCGCTTTTCTGCAAGCTCCTTTTGTATTTCAGCTAGATGCTCAATAGATAGCTTATCCTTTTCCTTTTTTAGAGCAGCCTCCTCTATTTCAAGCTGAATTATCCTTCTGCGTATAACGTCAAGCTCAGTTGGCATAGAGTCTATCTCTGTTCTAATCATAGCACACGCTTCATCAATGAGGTCTATTGCCTTATCTGGCAAAAATCTATCTGTAATATATCTATTTGAAAGAGTAGCCGCTGTAATAATTGCGCCGTCTGTAATTTTTACTCCGTGGTATACCTCATAGCGTTCCTTTAGACCTCTTAGAATAGCTATTGTATCCTCAACAGTCGGCTCTCCTACAAGTACAGTTTGGAAACGTCTTTCAAGTGCAGCGTCCTTTTCGATGTACTGTCTGTATTCATCAAGAGTTGTAGCACCTATACAATGAAGCTCACCTCTTGCAAGCATAGGCTTTAATAGGTTTCCAGCGTCCATTGCTCCGTCTGTCTTACCAGCACCTACAATTAGATGTAATTCATCTATAAATAGAATAATCTTTCCATCTGAACGCTTAATCTCGTTTAGAACAGCCTTTAGTCTTTCCTCAAACTCTCCTCTAAACTTAGCACCAGCGATTAGACTGCCCATATCAAGTGAAAATATTGTCTTATCCTTTAGGCTTGTCGGAACATCTCCTCTAACTATTCTTTGGGCAAGTCCCTCTGCTATGGCTGTCTTACCAACACCTGGCTCACCTATTAGTACCGGGTTATTCTTTGATTTCCTTGACAAAATTCTTATTACATTTCTAATTTCATCATCTCTGCCTATTACGGGGTCTAGCTTTTTATTTCTTGCGTATTCTACTAGGTCAGTACCATATTTTTTAAGTGCATCATAGGTTTCCTCTGGAGAGTCACTTGTAACTCTTTGACTTCCTCTTACGTCCTTTAACGCATTCAAAAAGGAATTTTTATCTATGCCATATTTATGGAATAGCTCCTTTACCTTTCCACTTGCCTTTTCGATTAGTGACAAGAATATATGCTCAACCGATACATACTCATCATTCATTTGTGTGGCAAGCTTTTCGGCATCGTTTAGTATAAGGTCGACCTCTCGTGAAACATATATCTTGCCCTCCTCCCTGCCTGGTCCAGTTACTGATGGGATTTGTCCCATAATATTATTTATTTCACTTAGAAACAATTCCAAATTAATATTCAATTTCTTTAGTAGCTGAGAAATAAGTCCGTCGTCCTGCTCTGTCAAAGCCTTTAGCAAATGAACCTCTTCTATTTGCATATTATTCTTTTCGATAGCTATCATTTGTGCGGACTGAATGGCTTCAAGTGACTTTTGTGTAAATTTTTGTGCATTCATATAAATTCCATCCTTTCTGCCTTACTGGCACTATCTTTATATTATTTCCTTCAGTGATTTATATTATAGATACTAATTTTGTAAAAGTATTATCTATTTTGTGTCCAAATTGTAAATATTAGCACTCTCATATATAGAGTGCTAATTATAGTTAAAAATAAATGGTCAGCTCTATATTAAAGCCGACCTAGTTTTAATAAGCTTATTTTCAATTTTTGTCAATAAATATTATGTCTCCCACACCCAAATGACAGGAATTAATATTTTTGCTTTTTAGAATTTCCTCTACCTTATCGCCCGAACAGTGGCTAAAGCCCAGTACCTCTACACCAAGCTCCCACAATTTTGTAATTGTCGTGTTTATACGTGCCTCGTCTGCCTCTACCAGATGTGTGCCTCCATATATAGCTGTAACGGGTTTATTAAATACGTCTTTTATGTAAGAAACAATATTGAGTATGCCAGGATGAGAGCATCCAACAAGTACAACCACACTATCACTATTTTCTATTACAATACAGATTTCATCTGAAAAATCATCATTTATAAAGCTTCCAGCTCGGTCTCTGACAAAACGCTTAGGTATAGCTTCAAATTCATATCTGCGTGGAAAATTACCTACTATCCATATTCCGTCAAAGATTTCTTTTTTATCCACGATAACCTCACGCTCAATATTGTAGGTATTAAGAAAATCCTCATCAAATCCCACAGATAGGTCTGTATACTTAATACCGTTTTGGGCATATTTCTTTTCAAAAAAATTAATTCCAGTATATAGCACCTTAGTTTTATTATTATTCTCTGCCCAGTCTCTAAAGCCTGCTGAATGGTCGTAGTGACTGTGACTTAATACAACTGCATCCATATTATCAAGTGAAATACCTAGCTTGTGGGTATTAAAAAGAGTATTTTTTCCTTGACCACAATCAAATAAAATTCTTTTTCCGTTCTTTTCTATGAGCATTGATAATCCGTGTTCAGCAATCATTGCTCTATTAGCAGATAGCTTGTTATCCATTAAGGCTGTAATTTTAGTCATAAGTAATTATCCTTTCTGTATTATTTTATATCTATTATTATGTCTAGGCACAGCATAAGAGCCTTATTTAGCGATTTTTTACCCCAGTCACGCTCATCATAAAGCTCTGTATTTGCAAGCGTATCCGCAGTATAAAAGACTTCTCCAAAGCGGATATTTCTAAATTTTGCACAGGCGGCAAGTGCCGAGCATTCCATTTCTACCACAGCACAGCCCTCCTCACGTCTATATTCTACTAATTCCATTGTCTCCCTAAAAAAACCATCTGTTGTCCAAGTCATACACTCTATATACGGAATATTTTTGCTACTAAACGTATTTTCTATTGATTTTACTACATTTTCATCTATGGTTACATATCTTTCTGCGGGCAAATAATGGTATGACGTTCCCTCGTCACGCAATGCCCTTATCGGTATAATAAATGTGTTTTCTGGTATATCTACCAAAGCTCCACACGACCCAATTGCTATAACAGTCTCTACTCCATAGCCTATTAGCCAGTCAAGTAGCTGAACGGACGCTGATGCTCCAGCAGGAGCGGCAACTATACAAATTTTCTCATTTTTATAATCTATCTCATATATTGGAAAGACTTTAGTAATTGATATAAATTCGGCTATCTTTTTTGCATTAGAGGTTAGTGCATAGCTATCAACAGTATCTCCCAAAAACAAAAAAGCCGCTTTCTTAGGTAATTTTATATCTAAATTTTCGTGATTTGGTTTAATCACTTCTAGTGATGAGCTATCATATTCAAGTATAGGTAATCTATTTTTAATTAATGTCAAATTCATTCTCCCTTTACTAAAAAAATTTGATTTTATGCTATAATTCTAGCACAAAATAGCCTTATTTGTCTATATAATTATAAAAAAAGCATATATATTGTGATATATTCATTTTTTTATCAAACTATAATCATTTTTTTAACAATTATAGTTATAGTACTTGAAAAATAATAAACACTATGTTATAATTTAATACATAATGACGAAACGAAGTGTTTCGTGAAATAACATTATAAAATTAAGGAGTTGTTTAGAAATGGGATTTTTAGAAGGAAAAACAGTTATAGTAACAGGTGGCGGACGTGCAGTACTAAGTGATGGCTCTTGCGGTTCAATCGGTTATGGTATAGCTACAGCATTTGCAAAAGAGGGTGCAAATATTGTCATCACAGGTAGAAACGTTAAAAAGCTTGAGGATGCAAAAGAAGAGCTTGAGAGACTGTATAATGTAAAGGTTCTTCCAATTCAAGCAGACGTAAGTGCAGGAGCCGACAATGAGGCTACTGTAGCTAAAGTTATAAAAGAAACAGTTGATACATTTGGCTCAATTGATGTACTTATCAATAACGCTCAAGCATCTGCATCAGGTGTTACAATAGCTGACCATACAACAGACCAATTTAATCTTGCTATGTATTCAGGTCTATACGCAGCATTCTATTATATGAAAGCTTGCTATCCATACCTAAAGGAGAGCAAGGGTAGTGTAATTAACTTTGCATCAGGAGCTGGACTATTTGGTAACTATGGTCAATGCTCATACGCAGCTGCAAAGGAGGGTATTCGTGGTCTAACACGTGTTGCCGCTACTGAGTGGGCAAAGGATGGCATCAACTGTAACGTAGTATGTCCACTAGCTTGGACAGCTCAGCTAGAGCAATTTAAGAACGCTTATCCTGAAGCCTTTGAGGCAAATGTTCACATTCCTCCAGTTGGTCACCTAGGTGATTCAGAAAAGGAGATAGGTAGAGTTTGTGTACAGCTTTCAAGTCCTGACTTTAAATATATGACAGGTGAAACACTTACACTTGAAGGCGGTCTTGGTCAACGCCCATAATAAACATATCTTAAATAAAAAAGAAGTTCTCCCTGTATGGAATTTTCTATACGGGGAGAATTTCTTTTTGTCGAGACACTAATGTTTAGAGTGGAGAGTGAGTTTGCTATCGTTCACTCTATAGTTATAAATTAAAAGTTATCATTTTTATAAATAATTTTTTTAACCAAGTATTTAGTCTTTCATTATTCTAATAAAAATACCACTAGCTTTTGCTAGTGGCTAATAATTTTTTATAAATTTTATGGTTTAATTATTATACTATCTGTCATTGTAAATACGTTTTCTGTACCTCTATAACAGCACCAGTTAGGCATTTTTTTGTATCTATGTGCTACTATTTTAAATGCTCCTACTATTCTATCTACATTGAAGCCTATATCTTGCTTTTCTATTTCACGCTTGCAAGGCTCACAGGGAAGCTTTATGCTATCAAAAAGCTCTAGCTCGTCCTTATTAGAACCAATAAACAGCTCTACATAATCTGGATAAACTATACCACTTCTGTGGTGAGACAAAAATCCCATAGCGATTGAGCTTATGTGTGTATCCTCATCAAATTCACCTATGACCTCTATATCGTTAAGACTTCCACGCCACTTTCCGCTTTGATAGTCGCAATCCGCTCTTTCATCATTGAGTAAGTCCTTTATACCGTTTCCGCTAAATACTACTCGTCCATCTAGCTTTGTGGTACTTATAAGCTTAACATTCTTTAGTCCAAATGTATATTTAAAGCTTGCTACATCACTTATAAGTCCATTATCAGCAAATAGTCTTGCCTTTATTACTGTATCGTTCTTTATCATAATGGGATATTTATATTTGATGGAGCTTTCGCTAGGCTCGCTTCCGTCAAGAGTATATCTAATAGTACCACTAGTTTCCGATGCAAGGACAATATTTCGTACTGTTCCACAGGCAAAAACGCTATCTGCTGGAGTAACTATTGGAGCTTGAGGTGGTATAGGTCTACTTTTTCCTACAATAGTCTTTGGTGGCTCTATTTCCTCGGTAACACTAAACTCACCATTTGCAAGAGGATTTAGTACAATAGAAATCTCGTGATTTTCTGGTGTAATATTTATACTTGTGTCGCTAGTCTTTTCTACATTACCACAAGTGATGATAAAGCTATATTCAAAATTATTGTGAGTGAGAGTTATTTTGTTATCCTCTAACACATAGCTTGGCAGATAGTCAAAATGTAGGCTATAGTCACTTGATAGACTGATTTTATCTGTATCCATAGTAAACACAGCCAAAATATTATCATCTCTATCAGAAAGAGTAGCTATAGCTTTTGTGTCGCTAATAGCCCTATATGTAGTTTTTCCACTTGGCTCACAATTATTGTCATCAAAAAGTCTTATATATGGTCTGGTGTCCTCATTAAAGCCCCATAGCTGAGGAGAAAGCACTGGCAAGGCATCAAAGATACTTGCAACATCTGTAAGAGGCTTATCGAGGTATCTTGACTTATATTTCTCATCAAAAATAAATAGGTCACGGATTCGAAGCTTCTCATTTTCTCCTAAAAAGCCTATTCTATATCCTGCTGAAGCGTACCACATAGCAGTAAGATTATCATTTGCCCAATCAAACGAGGCTTGAAATGTAGCTGGAGGAGTTTTTATATATTGCTTTTTAAACCATTCAGCCGTACTTGCCATTGTTTCTATGCGAATATCCTTTTCCTTAGTCATTTTCTTTAAATAGGAAAGCTGTGGCTTGTAGCCTGGCTTTATATTTTCCCACAAGAAATTGTTTTCTTGTCCAACCTGAGCGTAATTTATACCAAGAGTATCCTCATCAGTAAGTCTAGTAAACATCCACGAAATCCAATTTTTATCTCTACCTGTAAGGCAGCTTGGCTCAAGAGAGGTAACTCCCTGTATGGTGCTACGCATATTTGACTCAAAATTATAGATAGGGTCAGGACCTAGTAGCCTAAATACTGGTACATCTACTTGGTTTTCACTTGTCTGAGCGGGAATGTATTCATTATTCTTGCTAGGAAAATATATTCCGTTAGGGTATCCACCCCAAAGAGTAAAGCCGTCTGTTGCCATTTGGTCCCTACATATAGCAGCACCAACAATACCATATTTTTTGTGGGCATAATTAATAGTGTGTATATCTAGTATCCACGAGCCAATAGTTCTTGGATATTTACCGAAAACAGATAAAAAGTCCTTCATATAAGTATCAATTAGTCTTTCTCTTTCTTCTAGTGTATATCCTAAGCAATAGGCGCTGTCAACTCTGTCATCATATTCCTCGGAGGCAGTATGTCCTCTAAAATTTACATTTGCCTTTTTACACAGCTCGCCTGTAATCTCCCACCAAGCGGATATTTCATCATTTTCATCAAGATATTCAAGCAATAGGTTTTGATAGCGTGGCTCCATAAGAGCATCATATTTAAGAGCGTATGTAGCTGGAAAGCCACTTTGCTTTGCAAATATGAGCTGATTTTTAATTGTATCAAAATCATCCTGTATAAATATACTCGGCTCAGTATGTGACATTCTTATGAAGTTGTAGATATTTATTATAGCTGTTTTTTTGTTCATATATCCTCCTAAAATTTTAATTTTTATAAAAATTATACCAATATTGTTTTTTAAATGCAATAACAGGTATCGTATGAGCTAGTCATTTAGTGTATGTACTGGTATTTGCAGTTCGGTTATATATTCAGATGTATCGCTAGAGGTGTTTGAGTCTATCCACAGTATTTCAAGGGCATCACCTATAATAGCAAGTCTCTTTTCCTTTGCATACATTATAAGCTTTTCGAGCCAATACCTACTTTGACTATATTCACCTCTGTAGCTTACAGAGAGGTATTTGCCACAAGGAATTTTATTATCTCCATTATTACATACAACAAATACTGAGCTATATACTATCTCGGATTTTTTCATATATTCATTTAGCTCAATTACTGTACCAAAGAGATTATTACCAACTATACATAAATTTTCCTTATCCTTGTTGACAAGCTCTTTTATAAGTATATTCATCTCGGAATCTTGGGAATAGCCTTTATTTATGGAGTAGCAATTTCTTTCATCAAAGTACTCTAGTCTTATTGTATCAAGTTTTATTTTTTTTGCATTATCAATATTAGAAATACGTGTAGTAACATTCTCACGAAGCTCCTTAAGCTTCGTAAGCCTTTTATCAATAGCATCTATTTCCTTAAAGAGCAGGTCGAGAGTAGAGTCTACATTTTGATTATCTATATAAGCCTTTATTGTCTCCATACCAAAGCCTAAATCTCTCAGGTCTCGTATAATATTAAGATAACCTATATCCTGCTCACTATAGAGCCTATATCCACTCTCCGAACGGCGAGGCTTTATTATTCCTATCTCCTCATAATACCTAAGTGAGTCAACACCTATATCATAGAGTTTTGAAATCTCTCCAATTTTAAAATATTTATTCATTTCTAAAATTCCCCCTTGACTCTAGTATTATACCATAGTTTATAATAAAATTGTAATAAAAATAAAGAATAAATAAAGAAAAGATAAGAAAGGATAATTTAAATGACTTTAAATCGAAACACAATTAAGGAAAAGGTAAAGTTTATATTTGACGGAGTTACCTTGCAGGCAGTTTTAATATCACTTATAGGTAGTGCTATACTTGCTTTCGGACTATATAACATTCACTCAATCTCTAATGTTACAGAGGGAGGCATACTAGGCTTAACTCTTCTAATTGAGTATTGGCTCGGCATTTCACCATCTGTATCTGGTTTTATACTAAATATGCTCTGCTATGCTATGGGTTGGAAATTATTTGGTAAAAACTTCCTTGTATACTCCATAATTTCATCAGGCGGATTTTCATTTTTCTATATGATATTTGAGCAATTCGAGCCTATATATCCACAAATAGCTCAAATGCCACTTGTTGCCGCAATAGTTGGAGCTATATTCGTTGGTGTAAGTGCTGGTATGTGCGTATGTGTCGGCGGTGCTCCTGGCGGAGACGACGCTCTTGCTATGAGCATCACAAAGCTCACAAAGATGAAAATTCAGTGGTCATATATGATATGCGACCTTGTAGTTCTTGGACTGTCACTATCATACATTCCTCTAAACAAAATTATTTATTCACTAATAACTGTCACAATATCTGGACAAATAATAGGACTTATGCAAAAAATTAAAATAAATGGAGCTACTGTTGATAGCTGGAGTGCCGCACCTGAAAATTAAAATAAATCTGAATAAACCAAAAAATATTTTCCGCTATAATAGTATTTATAGCGGATTTTTATTTTATTTGTTAAGTTTCTATAAAAACTATTGCATTTATATAGATAAATATGTTATAATAATACAGAAATTTAGCTTTATATAAGCTTATATATAATAGGGGGATATAATTTATGTGGGCATACGAAAGTGTATTTTATCAGATTTATCCATTGGGATTTTGTGGAGCTCCATTTGAAAATGACGGAAAACTTGAGTCAAGAATATTAAAGGTAATTGACTGGGTTCCACATATAAAACAGCTTGGAGCAAATGCAATTTATTTTTCACCTGTGTTTGACTCAGATACACATGGATATAATACAAGGGATTATTTTAAGATTGATACTAGATTGGGAACAAACGAGGATTTTAAAAAGGTTTGTAAGGAGCTACACAAAAATGATATTAAAATCGTACTAGATGGTGTATTCAACCACGTTGGCAGAGGCTTTTGGGCTTTTGAGGACGTTCTAAGAAATAGAGAAAGCTCAAGATACCGTGATTGGTTTAATATTAACTTTGGTGGAAATTCAAACTACAATGACGGCTTGTGGTACGAGGGTTGGGAGGGAAACTATGACCTTGTCAAGCTAAATCTAAGAAATGAAGAGGTAGTTCAGCATATATTCGAGGCAATAAAGCTTTGGGTAAACGAATTTGATATTGATGGACTACGTTTGGACGTTGCTTACTGTCTGGACAGAGATTTCTTAAAGAGACTTCGTTCATTTACGGCTACTCTAAAAAAAGATTTTTTCATTGTAGGCGAAACACTTCACGGTGACTACAACCAATGGGCAAATGATGAAATGTGTCATTCTGTTACAAACTATGAGTGCTATAAGGGCTTATATTCTAGCTTTAATTGTATGAATATGTTTGAAATATGCCATTCACTTGCAAGACAATACGGCCCCGAAAATTGGACACTCTATAAAGGAAAGCATCTACTTGCCTTTGTTGACAACCACGATGTTACAAGGATTGCAAGCAATCTTAATAATGAAAAGCATTTACCTTTAATTTATGCTCTACTATTTGGAATGCCAGGTATTCCTTGCGTATATTATGGCAGTGAATGGGGTGCTAAGGCGCATAAGAGTGAGGGGGACCCAGCACTAAGAGTTTCGTTTGATAAACCAATATCCAATGAGCTTACAGAATGGATTGCAAAGCTAAGTCAAGCTAAAAAGAATAGTAATGCCTTAAATTATGGAAATTTCAGAAATGTTGTGCTTACAAATCACCAATGTATATTTGAAAGAGCCTGTGACAACGAGCGTGTGCTTGTTGCCATTAACGCTTCCGATAAGGCTTATACAGCACATTTTGATGCTGGTTGTGGCACAGCTGTAGATTTAATTACAGGCGAAAAGCACGACTTTGGAGGAGGCAGTGAGCTTCCACCATATTCTGCTTATTTCTGGCTTATGGAAAAATAAATTTTGAATTTTAAAAAGAGTATAAAAAGAAGTCGAAGTGTCATAAAGGTAGTATACACTAAAAAATAATGTCTACTATCTTCATACCACTTCGACCTTTTTTTAGGAGAATTTCCCTCTGTCTCAAAAAGGTTATTTAATATAGCCCTATGAGCCTGCATATTGTTTATAACAAGGCTCATTGTTTTTTAGAGCAACAATTCCATATTAATAGATTTTGCGGAAAAGCCGTTTTTCTCATACATAAGTTTTGCTCTATTATTTCTAGCATTCACCTGCAATTCCAAACCGTCCAAATGCTCACGTATAACTTTTTCTTTGATAATCTGAAGCAATTCACTTCCAATACCATTGCCTCGATATTCTTCCTTCACTGCAAGATCATCTATAAACAGAATATCTCTTGCAACTTGCTTATCCGACTGAACATGGCGAATTTCAAACGATAAGAGAGCTACTACTGTACCGTTAATCTCCGCTAAAAGAATGCTTTTTTCGTCTACCATATGAGTGAAAATTGATTGCGGTAAGACTGGATCTGCGTCTTTATAAATATCTGGTCTCCACCCAACATGTAACTGATGTACTTGTTTCATTATTGCTTCAACTTCGTTATAGTCCGATACTGCAGCATACCTTATAGTCAATTCCTTCATCTCCTCCATTATTTAGTTTCCTTTTCTTTTATTGCCTTGATGTAATTTATTTCAAACCATACTCCTGCAGAAAATAATGCTGCACCAAGTCCTGTATAAAATACAGCTATAAACACATCTGGAAGTAGGCTAAATGAACGAATAAGTATTCCTCCTACTATCATTACTACCATTATTATAAAGGACTTTAAATCAAAGAACTTATAAAATAATTGTTTTTCGTCCTGTGGATAGGAAATAATTCTTGCCGTGTGTTTTTTTACAAGCTTTCCGAATATGAATTTAAAAAATATTCCAAAAACAACTATCGAAAGCAAAATATTAATGACTGAAATAAATGGCAAATATGTTTCAATACCTATTTTGAGAACATTAAATCCAGCTATCCCCCAAATTATAGCAGCTAAGAGCAAAAGTGTATTTCTTTTAACCAAAATCCTATTACCTCCTATTTTCGTATCTTTTGATTATAAATCTAATTAGTAATTTTGTCAATAAAACAGAAAATAAACATTGATATAAATAATAATTATATTTGCTTAATACTTATATTATAAAAACTAAAGCCTACCCATTTGGGCAGGCTTTAGTTTTAACGAATGTTGATTGATGGAAAATGTATATAAAATTATAAAAATAATTTTATCAAAATTAATAATTAGTATTTTGTTAAGTTGGAAATTTATTTTAATTAGTCATTGTCGTCGTCGTCATCATCGTCATCGTCGTCGTCGTCGTCGTCGTCATCGTCGTCATCGTCGTCATCATCGTCGTCATCATCGTCATCATCGTCAACGTCGTCGTCGTCATCGTCGTCATCGTCGTCGTCGTCGTCATCATCGTCATCATCGTCAACGTCGTCGTCGTCGTCATCATCGTCAACGTCGTCATCGTCGTCAACGTCGTCATCGTCGTCATCATCATCGTCGTCATCGTCGTCGTCAATGTCGCCGTGGATAGCTTTCCAGTCGTCATTATGCTCGTAGTCAGCCTTTAGTACCTTACCTGTAATGGCGTCAACCTCATATTCATACTCAAAGTCACCCGAGATAAACTCAAATTCATAAACATTGTCATCTAGGTCATATTCGCTTTCCTTAAACTCTGCGTTTGCAAGTCCTAGCTGTGTTAAAACGATTTCACGAGCCTTCTCAATGCCTATTCTACCTTGTTCATCAAGGTCACCCTTTTTTACAAGCATTGTATTAGCGTCGCCACCCTTTTCCTCGACAGCTTTTTTAGCTCCCTCGGCAACCTTTTCAAGTAGCCCATCATTTACCTTTGAGCCTTCCTCTAGCTTAATGACAATGTTTTTTGTGTGTCCATCGAACTTATTGTCGAAGTAGCCCTTGTCGTGGATTTTTTCTACAAGACCAGTTACGACCTCGTCGCAATTCTTACCCTTGTAGTCTGTATAGCCCTCTAGTATTGCCTTACCGTCATCGTTCTTGCCGTTTAGCTCCAAAACCAAGCCTTTTTTGTCATATTCAACTTCTATTTCTGGGTTAACACTTACAAGAAAAGCACCAACTGTTTTTGGATTTCTTGCAACTGTTTCGGCTACTGCTGGTGTGCCTATTGTAGGATCTGATTTTGCAGCTTCCGTTTTTTGCGAACAGCCTACAAATTGTGCTGTGAATGCTGTAGCTATAACTAAAGCTACAGCTTTTTTAAATAATGTTGTTTTCATAATAATGCCTCCTATTTTTGTTAGTAATACAACAATTATTGTTTTTATGTGATATTTGTGCTTTATAAATATAATATACGTTGTTATTTAACCCAAAGTGGGGTAACACGAACATTTTTTTAAAAAACAAATATCCTTAGGTCTGTATTTATAGAATACGAAAGCATAATTTTAAAAAATGGGGTATGAGAGCGAAATTATTAAAAAATTTTAGTCATAGCTTACCATTCTCTCTAAATGCTTTCATTATTGTTTAGTTAATTGTCATCGTCGTCATCACTATCACCATCATCATCCTCGTTGTCATTGTTTTCTTCTATTTCGTCATTTGATGGTGGTGTAGTGGTGGCGTCGTTGTTTTGTGTACCTGCTGGGATATTATCAAGTACCTCTGAATAGTTACCTTTGTTTGGTAATATTATACTATCCTTTTTGTCATCATCATCGTTGTCATCGTCGTCGTTGTCATCATCATCGCAGTCATCATCGTCGTTGTCATCATCGTCGCAGTCATCATCATCGTTGTCGTCATCATCCTCGTTGTCATCATCCTCGTTGTCATCATCGTCGTTGTCATCATCGTCGCTGTCATCATCATCGTTGTCATCATCATCGCAGTCATCATCCTCGTTGTCATCATCCTCGTTGTCATCATCATCGCAGTCATCATCGTCGTTGTCATCATCGTCGCTGTCTTCATCGTCGTTGTCATCATCCTCGTTGTCATCATCGTCGTTGTCATTATCGTCGTTGTCATTATCGTCGTTGTCATAATCATTTTTGTCATTATCTTTATTGTCATTTATGTCATTTA
>SAMEA104404100__coassemble_235_pt1 | contig 67397 bp, 50 predicted proteins | sample SAMEA104404100__metabat2_low_PE_067 | metagenome-assembled genome bin SAMEA104404100 (sample SAMEA104404100) | Balaenoptera acutorostrata | reverse complement strand
TCGTCGTTGTCATAATCATTTTTGTCATTATCTTTATTGTCATTTATGTCATTTAAATGATTATCTTTAAGCTCTGTGCTTGCGTCGTTATCAAAAAAGTCGGTATGAGGTTCTTCAACCTCTGAAATCTCCACTTTTTTAACTGTAACTGAATTATCTACATTTTCTTCTAAAATTGTAAGAATTTCGTTTTCCGCATTCTCTTGCCACTTTGTACTTTTTGACTCAACGTAAATTCTAACATTTCCGCCTTCCTTTAGATAACCCATTTCCTCTGCCTTTTGAGTTAAATTGAGGGATACTTCATCATATTTTTTAAATTTAAAGCTATAGTCCTCAGTTAAAATTTCTGCATCCTTATTTAAAGCCTCAACATTAATAACATAATTTAGTCTATTGACAGTAAGCTTTAGGTTTGGATTTATTCGTATTCTAACTGTAGCGTAGGCTGTAAACATAAGCTGCCAAGATATAATAGCAATAAGGCATACGGATGCCGCAACTGATATAATAGAGGAATACAGTTTTTTATGGCTTTTATTTTTATTTTGAGGCTGTGATAGCTCTACAACATCAAAAACAGTATCACCAATCTTGTAATTAAAGTTAGCTACCTTTAAAAATCTGCCTTCATTATCCAAAACCACCGCATAAGCACAGTGGCATTCCATAACCAAATAACTCATATATTGGTTACCTCCTTTCGTTTTATCATACACAGATGTCCACGGATAATTTCAAAACCATTTGTATAGGCGAGCATGATAGCAACAAGGTATTTGCGGTGTCGCTCGAGGGTTTTTCTTTCTAGTCCTGCTCCCTTAGTAAGCTCCGCCAAAGGTAGCTTTTTTGTCTTTACTAGCTTATCAAGCAGATTAGGGTTTTCTCTAACATAGTCAAGGGCAGCCATACATACCTCAAGAGTTCTGTCTTGCTTAGGACAGCTGTCCGCTATATCTGAATAGCTAAGACCATATTTTTTTAGAGTACTGCTAAATTCTTCTATTTCTTTTTGTGTAGCCATTTTTTCAGGCATTTCACTCACTTGACTATCCTCAACAGCTATCTTATCGGATAGTGAGCGCTCGTCCTCATCTGATTTTTTACTTTCAAGGGAGATTAAGCCTCGATGTCGTTGCTCCTTTCTGTAGTAGTCTATTAATCTATTCCTTATAGTAATTGATGCAAGTGAGAAAAAGCTTCCTTTCCTTTCGTCAAATGAAAGTATACATTCATAGAATGCAAGCATTGCTATGCTCAGCTCGTCATCATCATCAGTTGGTGATTTTTTAATAAATTTAGCTGTTTCGGACTTAATAAAGGGAAGATATTGTTTTATGAGCATATCGGCAACATTTGTATCTGTCTTTGCCTTTTTAAGCTCAAAAACTATCTTTAGCTCCTCTTTCATTCTTATTAATCCCTCCAAACATAATATACGATACATTTAATTTAAAATAAGGGTAGGAAAAAAATTAAATATATCTGGTAAATTAAAAATAATATTTTAAAAATAAAAAATATGTGATATGATTATTCATAGATAAACCCAAATTAATTTTAAGGAGAATTGCTATGAAAAAAATAAAGCTTGGTAATACGGAAGTCTCAGTAATATCAGTTGGCTGTATGCGTATTCCCAATTTAGAACAAAAAGAACTTGAAAATCTCATTAATACCGCTCTTGAGCTTGGGATAAATCATTTTGACCATGCAGATATTTATGGTGGCGGTAATAGTGAGAGCCTTTTTGGAGAAGTTCTTTCAAAAAATTCCTCGCTTCGTGACAAAATTATTATTGAAACAAAGTGTGGTATAAGAAAGGGCTTTTATGATATGTCCTATGAGCATATTATAGAAGCGGTTAATGATTCGCTTAGTAGACTAAAAACTGAATATATAGATACCCTATTATTTCACCGCCCAGATATTCTAGCAGAGGCGGATGAGCTTGCTAGAGCTATCGAGGAGCTAAAAAAGCAAGGAAAGGTACGCTCGTTTGGTGTGAGCAATATGAATTCAGCCCAATTAGACTTGCTTTCAGCTTGGACTGGAGAAAAATTTATAACTAATCAGCTACAGCTAAGTCTTATGCACTGTGACATTGTTACTAGTCTTTTGAATGTAAATGTAACAAATGATGAGGGTATTATGCGTGATGGCAGTATAATTCCATATTGTCAAAAAAATGATATAGGCATACAGGCTTGGTCTCCACTTCAGTATGGTATGTTTAAGGGTTGCTTTATAGATAATGAAAAGTTCCCGTCACTTAATAAAGAGCTTGATACCCTAGCTAAAAAATATGGAGTAAGTAAGAGTGCAATAGCTGTGTCGTGGATTCTTAGACTTCCACTTAAAATGCAGGTTGTGGTGGGAACAACCAGTGCCGAGCATCTAAAGGAAATCTGCGGAGCCGATGAAGTTACTCTTACAAAGCCTGAATGGTACGGCTTATACCGTTCTTGCGGATATATGTTGCCATAGCTATGAATATTATTATTTATTTTATTTCTGTAAACCTATTTTCGTTTTTATTTATGTGGATAAATATATTTATAGACAAAAGACATAAAAATAATTCTGTTTTAAATATAATTTGCCAGATATTAAGCACATTAGGTGGTTGTTTTGGAATTATTATTTCTTTTCTAATTTTTTCACATAAGCTAAAAAAGGAAAATATGACATTAATTGTAACTAGCCTTTGTCTCACTATTATATATACTATAGTATTATTAATTTTGCTGTTACCTATAGAGCTAACATTATCAGACATAAAAAAAGCGGTTACGACATTTTATAAACCGCTGGATATATATCTACTTATAATAAATATAGTAAGCTTTATAGTATATGGCGTAGATAAAAGGCTTGCCATAAAGAATAAAAGTCGAATACCTATAGTTACCCTCCTATCCCTAGCTGGAATAGGCGGAAGTGTGGGAAGCTTACTCGGTATGTACATATTTAGACACAAAACAAAGAAGTCATATTTTACAGTAGGTGTACCATTGATACTTTTAACTCAAATTATACTAATTGTATTTATAAAAATTATTATAATATAGATAAAAGAGTATAATTTGGGATTTTTGGTCTTAACTAGAATGTCATTAATAACTATGACTAAAAATATATTTTATTTTTATGCAAACCATCCAATTTTCGCATAATCTCTTATTATTATACGATATTTTTTAATTTAAAGTCAAGTAATTTAGGAGAATAAAAGCTTTAACAATGGAAAAGGAGTGATATAATTTGGCAAAAAAAGAGGCTAAAACAAATGTAATGCGTATGCTCGAGCAGGCAAAGATTAATTACATAGCTCATACATACAGTACAGCTGACGGAGCTATCGACGGAGTGAGCGTCGCAGAAAAGTGTGGAGAAAATCCAGATAGCGTATTTAAAACCCTAGTAACAATAGGAGCGGATAATAATAACTATGTGTTTGTAATTCCAGTTGCAAGGGAGCTAGATTTAAAGCTTGCGGCAAAGTCAGCAGGAGTAAAAAACATATCTATGCTACCACTTGCAAAACTACTGCCAACAACAGGATATATTCATGGTGGCTGTAGTCCAATAGGTATGAAAAAGCCCTTTCCTACATATTTTGATGAGACTATAATGGAAAGAGAGACAATTTTTGTAAGTGGGGGCAGAGTAGGTACACAGGTGGAATTGTCACCAGAGGATATACTAAAAGTGACTAAGGGAAAAACAGCCTCACTAACAGTTGATAGATGATTAAGGAGAATTAAATACAATGACAGAGGTAACTGCCGCAATAATTTATAAGGATGATAGAATACTAATGTGCCAACGCCCAAAGGGAAAGAGATGTGAACTTCTCTGGGAGTTTTCAGGAGGAAAACTAGAGAAAGACGAGACCCTCGAGAACTGTATAATTCGTGAGTGCAGAGAGGAGTTAGATGTAAGCGTTATTCCTGAGCAAATAGTTGGAGCTGTGGAGTATGATTATGGTGATATATCTGTTAGAATAACATTTTTTCTTTGCTCAGTTTATGGAGATAGTCCAAAATGTATTGAGCATAATTCTATAGATTGGCTTAGTTTTGATGAAATTTCAAAATTAGAGTTATGTCCTGCCGATAGAGAAATGCTTAACCTATATGCAGATAAAATAAAAAAGCTTATAATTAGTCAATAGGAGACAGACGAATGACGAATTACGAATGACGAATTACGAATTACGAATTACGAATTACGAATGATGAATGACGAATGACGAATTACGAATGATGAATGACGAATGACGAATTACGAATGATGAATGATGAATTACGAATTACGAATTACGAATGATGAATTATGAATTATGAATTACGAATGACGAATGACGAATTACGAATTAACTTTTAATTTTGATAGAAGAGTGAGCAATAAACTATTCTTTAAAACAAACTGCTCCTTTAGAAGAAAATATGAGTTGAGAGAAAAAACTATCCATTTAGTTAATTCGTCATTCGTAATTCATAAAGTAGGGTATAGCTTTTTCTGAAAAGATGTGTTATAATATCCTTTGGAAGCTTTTATACATAAAGCTAAAATTATTATATAATGAAAAGGAGATACATATTATGAAAACACCAAGATTTTTTCTATGTCAACATTGCAAAAATTTGATCACACTTGTTGAGGACAAGGGAGTTCCTGTATTTTGCTGTGGAGAAAAAATGATAGAGCTAAAGGCTAACACAACCGAGGCTGCTAATGAAAAGCACCTACCAGTAATAAATGTAGAGGGTAATGTAGCTACAGTTACAGTTGGTAGTGTTACTCACCCAATGCAAGATGAGCATCATATTGCATGGATTTATCTAGAGACAACAAACGGTGGTCAGCTTCGCTATCTTGAACATACAGCTGCTCCAGAGGTTACATTCGCTCTAGCTCCAGACGAAAAAGTTATCTCAGCATTTGCATATTGCAACCTACACGGTCTATGGAGAACAGAGGCTTAATTATATAGGTTTTAATTATATAAGAAAACCTTTTTTATCTCAAAAGGTTTTCTCTTGTGCTAACGCACAATTCACTTTCGAAAATGCTCTTTCACGGCAAAAGTGTTTCGCTTTCTGCGGAAAGTGCCAAAGGCTCTGCCTTTTGAAACCGCAATTTTTTGAAAAAATTGAGTAAAACTTTCGGATACACTCTTTGAAAGTTTTGACTAAAACCTATAGCTTTTAGCACTAATATTTCATAAAAATAAGGTCGTATGAGAAGGTATCTTCCCGTGCGACCTTTTTATCTTTTTTATAAAAAGTCCCCTTATAATGTGATATTATACCACACTAAAGGGGGCTTTAGCTTTTAAGTACTAATTATTATAGATTAGCCGCACCAATCATACCTGCGTCGTTGCCTAGAGTAGCAATGGCAAGCTCTGGTACTTCAGTTCTAAATCCGCCAAAGCACTCATTTGTCATTTTTTCACGGATTGGATTTAGTAGAGTTTCTTTTTGTGCAGAGATACCTCCACCGATTAATATTTTCTTAGGGCGGAACATATTAACAAGGTTAACAATACCTGTTCCCAAAATATCAATGTAATTATTAACAACCTTAATAGCTGTCTCATCGTTCTCGTGATATAGGTTAAATAGCTCAAGTGGAGTCATATCCTTGCCGAATGCGTTTTTGGCATCACGCTTTAGAGCTGTAGCTGAAGCGTATGCCTCAAGACAGCCACGTCTGCCACAAGTGCAAAGCTCACCATTATTTACAACTACTGTATGGCCAAATTCAAAACCGCCTATCATTGGACCCTCGTATATCTTGCCGTCGATGATTAGTCCACCACCAACACCTGTGCCAAGAGTAATCATAACAAGGTTGTCACAGCCTTGACCAGCGCCAGCTATAGCCTCACCAAGAGCCGCACAGTCAGCATCGTTTGCTATTGTTATTGGAAGAGGTAGATATTTTTCCATCTCCTTTACAATCTCAACATTTTCCCAGCCAAGATTATTTGAGTATATAACATTACCAGCCTTTTTATCAAGTGTGCCAGGAACGCCCATACCAACGCTTAGACACTCAGAAATACTAATATTTTCTTTAGCTAGTAGCTCAAGAACAGCTGATGCAATCTTTTGTATCATTTCTGTTACTGAAACGCTATAATCTGTAACAACGTTTGATGTAGCAAATAGCTTGTTATTCTTGTCAACAAGACCTATTTTAACGCTTGTACCACCAATATCTATACCAATTTTAACAGCATTTTTCTTAGCTCTAATTCGTGTAAATAGTGCCTCACATTTGCCGTTGATTTCGTATTTACCACTATTTGCGGGAAGTAGAAAGCTTTCACCCTTTTTAAATGCAAGAGTTGTGCCATCATTTGTAATTGTACCCTCACCGTCAAGCACAAGTATGCTTAAAAATGATGAATTATCAACATTTCCCTCTAGCTTATTCATAGCCTTACCGTCAAGAACAAGCTTGTCAACAGTAAAGTAGTCGCAGTCGGCTATATGTGGATAAGCCGCTGTATCCTTTTGAGCTGGAGCTCTATTTGTAACATCAAGAGCCTTATCAATATGTAGCTCTCTCTTTTTGCCGTCAACACCAACTCGTCCATAGTCATATACACGGTAGGTTACGTTTGAATTTTGTTGTATTTCAGCTATCAATATGTCCTTGCCTATTGCGTGGATAGTACCTGATTTAATGAAAAGTACATCGCCCTTTTGAACAGGAACAGGATTAAGTACATCTAAAAGAGTATCGTTTTCAATTCTTTCGGCAAACTCCTCCTTTGATATTTCCTCCTTGAAACCATAGTATAGGAAGGCATCTTTTTTAGCATCAACTATGTACCACATCTCTGTCTTGCCGTATTGACCTTCATTTTTTAGTGCATATTCGTTGTCTGGATGCACCTGAATTGATAGATTGTCACGAGCATCAATTAGCTTAATAAGAACGGGAAAGTCCTTAAAGCTTTTACAATTTTCACCAAGAACCTCTTTGCCGTTTTTATCAATGTATTCATTAAGTGTAAGTCCCTTAAATTCACCGTTTGCTATTGTTGATGGTCCGTCAGGGTGGCAGGATAGCTCCCAAGATTCAGCTAGTATATCTCCTTTATAGTCCTTGCCGTACTCGTCAACAAGTCTATGTCCTCCCCATAGATAGTCCTTATAGCTTGGATTTAATTTTAATAAACTCATATTTTTTCTCCTCTAATATTTATTCACCTAGTTTTTTTACTGCATCTGTGAGTGACTCTAGCTTTTTATTTGCATCGGCGTCTGTAGCACCCTTTACACCTATGTAGAATTTAATCTTTGGCTCTGTTCCTGATGGTCTTACACAGCACCAAGCAGAATTTTCAAGCTCAAAATATAGTACGTTTGATTTAGGTAGACCTGTCTTTGTCTCCTCGTTTGTCAATAGGTTAATTAGCTTATCCTCGTTGTAATCACGGAATGAGATAACCCTTAGTCCGCCAATCTCCTTTGGAACATTGTTGCGGATATTTGTCATCATAGCCTTAATTTTTTCGCTACCGTCCATACCCTTTAGGGTTATTGTGCATAGGTCCTCTTTATAGAAACCATATTTCTTAAATAGATTTTCCATTTGGTCACAAAGAGTAATTCCGTTGTGCTTGCAGTATGCGGCAACCTCACAAAGAGCCATAACAGCAACAACAGCGTCCTTATCACGAGCGTGAGTACCAACTAGACAGCCATAGCTCTCCTCATAGCCGAATAGATATTCATAGCTATGCTCCTGCTCAAAGAATTTAATTTGCTCACCTATGTATTTAAAGCCTGTAAGAGTTTCTATAAGCTTAACCTTGTAGTCATCAGTAATTTCTTTTGACATCTTGCCCGAAACAATAGTAGTAACAACAGCTCCGTTTTCTGGGAGAATACCCTTTTGTTTCTTTTGGTTTAGTATGTATTCAAGAATTAACATTCCCGACATATTGCCTGTAAATGAAACATATTCCTGAGTTTTTGTGTCCTTTGCATAAACACCCAGTCTATCTGCATCTGGGTCAGTAGCAAGAACAATATCTGCATCCACCTTTTTGGCAAGCTCCAAAGCTAGTGTAAAAGCCTTTTTGTCCTCTGGGTTAGGATAGCTTACAGTTGGGAAACGTCCGTCTGGCAGCTCCTGCTCTGGAACAACCCATACCTTTTCAAATCCTAGCTCATTTAGTATGCGTCTTACTGGTATATTACCTGTACCGTGTAGAGGAGTGTAAACAATCTTTAGATTTTTTGCCTCCTCTTTTATAATATCTGGATTTATAGCAAGCTTTTTAAGCTCAGAAATGTAAGCATCATCAATTTCTGTGTCTATAACCTCATATAGATTTTTAGAAATAGCTTCCTCTTTTGTAATTGTCTTTACATTTTTTATATCAGCAATAGCATTAACCTCACTTATTATTTCAGCATCCTTTGGATATGTGATTTGAGCGCCGTCCTCCCAGTAAACCTTGTAGCCGTTGTATTCAGGTGGGTTGTGGCTCGCTGTAACAACTATACCTGCTGTACAACCTAGCTTTCTTAGAGCAAAAGAAAGCTCAGGAGTAGGGCGAAGTGAAGAAAATATATATGCCTTAATTCCATTAGCTGCAAGGCAAAGAGCCGCTTCCTCTGCAAACTCAGTAGACATATTTCTTGAATCAAAGGCAATAGCAACACCCTTAGCCTCTGCTTTTTCTTTGATTATGAAGTTTGCAAGTCCTTGTGTTGCCTTTCTGACAGTATAAATATTCATTCTGTTAGTACCAGCACCGATTATACCACGAAGTCCACCAGTACCGAACTCCAAATCCTTATAAAATCTTTCCTCAATTTCCTTTTCGTTGTCGGAAATACCTATAAGCTCGTTTCTCGTAGCCTCGTCAAAGTAGCTATCATTACACCAAAGGTCATATTTGTTTCTAATTGAGTTTTCCATAATACTAATCCTTTCTTTATTTTGATATTAATTATTATTTATATAAGTGGTTCATAGTAAATAATGTCTGATTTTACATATGAAAGCTCAAATGCGGAGTGAGGATGCTCAATTCTGAACATAATTTTATCAGCAAGTCTTGCACCAAGACTGTGAGTGTCAACATTAACCGTTGTAATTTTTTCAGCAACGTTTACGTACTCATCATTGTTGTCAAAGCCTGTTATTATTACATTTTTTGTGTCTTCATTCTCGTTTTCTGTGCAGTAAAGCTTAACAAAGTGAGCTATATAGTCACTAGCACACAGAATAGCCTTTGGAAATGGCTTTAAGGATGATAAAAAGTCGCTAATTTCCTCATAGTGTGTTTCAAGACCTAGCTTTTTAGTTAGATTTCTATTTTCGTGAAATGGAAGTCCCTTAATCTGCAAGGCTTCCTTAAAGCCCTCAAAACGTTCTGTATTTGTCTGGGCATATTCAACGTCGCCAATAAATGTTAAGTCCTCTACACCGTGCTCTATTACAGAAAGAGTAATATCACGCAAAATTGATTTACCCTGTATCATAACTAAATCTCCGTTTAGCTTATCGAATGAGATGCTCGGAACAGTATCAAGAAAAACCTTTGGCAATTTTACTTCGGAAAGCCTTTGTAAAAATTCGTGAGAATAGACGTTCAGTATTATCATACCATCTATATATTCCCTATCAAGCATAGTTGGCATTGCATAGGTATTCTTGTAGTATGTTGGCAAGTATGTATATAGAAGATTAATATTTTTTTTAGATAGCTCCTTTGCTACTTGGTGTATTATTTGCATCCAAAATATAGAGGAGTCTGGACGAGAAATAACTGCGGCAACGGTTTTTGGTGCACAGTCTGATGTTAATTCAAGTGTAGCGTTGTCTGTTTCGCTAGAAAGTGGTATTTTTTTATAACCCATTTCCTGAGCCTTGTTAAGAATATTTTTTCTCATAGAATCAGAAACTCCAGGACGGTTATTAAGAGCCTTCCAAACAGTAATTCTAGACGTTGAAATAGCGTCGGCTATATCCTGCATACTTGGTCCTACCATAAAAATCCCCCTTTTATAAATAGTGTATAGTTTTATTATATCAAAATAAAGATAAAATGCAATATGTAATTAACAAAAGTTAACATAAATTTTTAGAAGTTAATATGGCGTCTTTAGTATTAACTGTAATAACCTACAAATATAAGAAAATTTACTTGTCTATATATGCAGATTGCATAATAAATATATTTGAATTTATTCAAATTAAATATTGACAAACGTTTACATTTAGTTTAATATTAAGTTAACATATGCAATAATGCTTTAATTTTTGTTAACGACAGGTATTATAAAATAGCCGTTTGCTGATAAAGATTAATTTTATTATTGCAGAAATAAACAATCATCAAAATCATTAAACTAAAAGGAGAAAAAGTATATGGCAAAAATTATTGGTAATCCACTACCTAATATTCCTTGGCAAGATAAACCGGCTAATTGCAATTCATGTGTTTGGCGTTATTCAAACAATCCTATTATAGGAAGAAATGGTAACAAGAACTCAAACAGTGTTTTCAATAGCGCTGTAGTTCCTTTTAAGGATGGCTTTGCGGGAGTATTTCGTTGTGACAGCCGTTCAATCAGTATGGATCTATTTGCAGGCTTTAGTGATGACGGTATAAATTGGAAGATAGACGATGAGCCTATCAATATAGTAGACGGAAATCCTGAAATTACAAAATACGAGTATCGCTATGATGCACGTGTATGCTTCCTTGAGGGCAAGTATTATGTAACATGGTGTAATGGCTACCACGGTCCAACAATCGGTATTGCATGGACAACAGATTTTAAGCAGTTCCATCAGCTAGAGAATGCATTTCTACCATACAACAGAAACGGCGTATTGTTCCCACGCAAGATAAACGATATGTATATGATGGCTAGCCGTCCAAGTGATACAGGTCATACACCTTTTGGTGATATTTACATAAGCCAAAGTAAGGACCTAGAGTTCTGGGGCAGACACCGCTATATGATGGGAACAATTCCAGGCAACGACTCAGCATGGCAATGTACAAAGATTGGCCCTGGACCTACTCCTATCGAAACAGATGAGGGCTGGCTAATGATTTATCACGGTGTAATTAATACATGTAATGGTTTTGTTTACCGTGTTGGTGCGGCACTTCTTGACAGAGATGAGCCATGGAAGGTAAAGTATCGTTCAAAGAACTACATACTTGCTCCTCACGAGCTATATGAGTGTGTAGGTGATGTTCCAAACGTAACATTCCCTTGCGCAGTTTTGACAGACAGCGAGACAGGCAGAATAGCAATTTACTATGGCTGTGCAGATACAGTAACAGGTCTTGCATTCACAACTGTTGATGAGCTACTTAATGACATTAAGTCTTGCTCACTATAATAATAAAAGACATCTATAAAAATAAGTACGGAGGTAAATATGGATTTTTTAGATAAGAGAATACAAGTTATATGCGACGAACTAAAAAAGCTATGTGTTAAGCAAAAAGAAACGACACAAAACCTTGTATATAAGGAAGGCTTTTTCTTGCGTCCTGAGGAGGCAGCAAACGACAGCACTCCTTTTGAGCCGTTTGATATAAAGACTATGCACTGGTACGGACCAGATAAGCACTACTGGTTCAAATGTGAATACACAGTTTCACCAGAGATGAACGGTAAATCACTATGGTTCCACCTATGCACACAGATAAATGAGTGGGACGATGCAAAGAACCCTCAGTTTTTAATGTTTATAAATGGCGAGGTTGTACAGGGTGTTGATATGAACCACAGATATGTTCTAATCGACAACAATGCAGTTGAGGGTACAAAATATGAAATAGAGCTACAGGCTTATACTGGTATTCTTCACGATGAGTTTAACCTAATAGCCGACGTATGCGAGGTTGACCCAGAAATAAAGGGACTATACTATGATTTAGAAGTTCCACTAAGTGCATTCCCACGTCTAGATAAGGAAAGCAAGTCAAGAATGGATCTTGAGAGAGTTCTAAACGATGCAATTAATCTTCTTGATTTGCGTACACCATATAGCGACACATTCTATGCTTCAGTAAAAGAGGCTAGAGAGTTTTTGGCAGAGGAGCTTTACACAAAGCTAGCAGGTCACGATGAAGTAATTGCTACTTGTATAGGACATACACACATCGACGTTGCTTGGTGGTGGACAGTTGCTCAAACAAGAGAAAAGGTAGTTCGTAGCTTCTCAACAGTTCTAAAGCTAATGGAAGAATATCCAAACTACAAATTTATGTCAAGCCAGCCACAGCTTTATGCATTCCTAAAGGAAAGGTATCCAGAGCTATTTGAAAAGGTTAAGGATAGAGTTAAGGAAGGCCGTTGGGAGCCAGAAGGCGGTATGTGGGTTGAGGCTGACTGTAACCTAACCTCAGGCGAGAGCCTAGCTCGTCAATTCCTATATGGCAAACGATTCTTTAAAGAAGAGTTTGGACTAGACAACAAGATTTTGTGGTTGCCCGACGTATTTGGTTATTCAGGAGCCTTGCCACAAATTATGAAGAAGAGTGGCATAGACTACTTTATGACAACAAAGCTTGCTTGGAACCAATTCAACAAGATGCCTTACGATACATTTAATTGGAAGGGTATTGACGGAACAGAAATCCTAACTCACCTTGTAACAACTCTTGGTGTTGGACAAAGTGAAAATGACTTCTTTACAACATATAATGGTATGCTACACCCAGATGCTATCATCGGTGGTTGGAAGCGTTACCAAAACAAGGACATCAATAATGACATTCTAATTTCCTACGGCTACGGTGACGGTGGCGGCGGCCCAACAAGAGAGATGCTAGAGACATCAATGCGTATGGAAAAGGGTGTTACAGGTCTTCCAAAGGTACGTCAGGAGTTCTCACGCACATTCTTTGATGAGCTAAACGAGAGAGTTAAGGACCACAAGCGTCTACCAACTTGGGAGGGCGAGCTATACTTTGAGTATCACCGTGGAACATATACATCAATGGCTAGAAATAAGCGTTCTAACCGTAAATCAGAGTTTGGTATGATGGATCTAGAGCTTATCTCAGTACTTGCTGATAAGATGGTTGAGTATCCTTATGAGGATATTGATAAGCTATGGCACGGAATACTAATTAACCAATTCCACGATATTTTGCCTGGTTCATCAATCAAAGAGGTATATGAGGTTACAAAGCGTGAGTACGAGGAGTACGCAAAGAAGATTAACGAGCTAAAGGCTGAGAGAGTAAATGCTCTAACACCTGCAAGCGATAATGTTACAATCTACAATACAACAGGCTTTGAGCGTGATGATGTTGTTTCAATCGGTGATATTAAGGCAGAGGCTCTAATGGACGAGAGTGGCAAGGTTTACCCTGTACAAGCTACAGAGGATGGCAGAGTAGTTTATGTAAATAATCTACCATCAAAGGGCTACAAGACATTTAAGCCAGTAGCTAGCACAGAAGCAAAATCAGCTTTCGAGCTAAAGGATAACTTCCACCTAGAGACACCTTTCTATACAGTAGAGCTTGACGAAAACGGTATGCTTAAGCGTCTATTTGATAAGAGTGCAAACCGTGAGGTTATGCAGGCAAACAAGGTTGGTAACCTATTCCGTATGTACGAGGATAAGCCAATCTACTATGATAACTGGGATATTGATATTTACTACACAGAAAAATTCTGGGATGTAACAGATATTACACGTATGGAGTGGGTAGATGTAGGAGCAGTTTCAGCTACTCTACTACTAGAAAGACACGTTAGTAACTCAGTTATAAATCAAAAGATTCGCTTCTATGCAAATAGCAGAAGAATTGACTTTGAGACAGTTGTTGATTGGAAAGAGCATCAAAATATACTAAAGGTACATTTCCCAGTAAATGTACACACAGATGAGGCTACATTTGAAATTCAATTTGGTAACCTAAAGAGAAAAACACACACAAACACAAGCTGGGATAAGGCTAGATTTGAGAGCTGTGGACAAAAATGGGTTGACGTATCAGAGGGTCACTACGGTGTCAGCCTACTTAACGATTGTAAGTACGGTCACTCAATCAAGGACAGCGTAATAGGTCTAACACTTATTAAGTCAGGTATTGAGCCAAACCCAACAACAGACCAAGAAATTCACACATTCACATATTCACTATATCCACATACAGAGTCTTGGACAGCAGACGGCACAGTTAAGGAAGCTTTCTTTGTTAACCAACCAGCATTTGCTGTTAAGGGTGGTAACGAGAATGAGTGCTACTCACTAGCATCTGTAAACGCTGCAAACGTTATCCTTGAGACAGTTAAGCAAGCAGAGGATAAGGACGGCTATGTTGTTCGTGTATATGAGTGTGAAAACTCACTAACACCAGTTACACTAAAATGGAACAGAAGCTTTACAAGTGCTGTAGAGTGCAACCTAATAGAAGAAACTGAAGAAAACAGCGATGTAACAGTAAATGGTGATGAGATTAACTTTACAATCAAGCCTTATGAGGTTAAGTCAATCCGCATCAAATAATAAAAAAGCATAATTCATTACTAAAAAATATGTATCGGCGTAGATAATTACAGGTTATCTATGTCGGTACATAAATAATTTATATCTAATTATTTATTAAGAGGTGACATATAGCTATGGATTTTTTACCACAACCACAGAAAATCACATATAAAGATGATGTATTTAAAATTACATATAAAACAAATATTATTTTGACTAATACAAAGCCCGAGGCTCTTCTCTATGCAAAGATGCTACAAAAAACAATAGAGAGTGAGACAGGACTAAGCCTTATAATAAGAAGAGGTACATCAAGAGCTGGAGATATAGTTATTAAAGAGGATAACTCACTTGAAAATTCCCACTACACAATAGATGTAAGCTCAAATATCATTGTGCTACTAGGTGGAGATGACGAGGCAGTTTGTAACGGAGTTCAAACACTTAAACAGATAATCAAACGCTTTGGAGCAAGAGTAAGGGGACTAGAGATAGAGGACTATCCACATATGCAAAATCGTGCCTACTATCTTGATGTATCAAGGGGCAGAATACCAACTCTTGAGGCTCTAAAAAAATATGCTGATTTACTATGTGAGTACAAGATAAATCAGTGGCAGCTATATATCGAGCATACATATTTGTTCCGTGACTTGTCCGAGGCTTGGAGAGATGATGAGCCACTAACAGCAGAGGAAATAATGGAGCTAGACGCATACTGTAATGCTCGTCACATAGAGCTTGTTCCTTCACTTGCAACCTTTGGTCATATGTATAAGATACTAAGCACAAAAACCTGCTGTGATATGTGCGAAAAAGAGGATTCAGAGAAGGCTGAATTTAAGTATACAGATACAATGGCACACCACACGCTTAATGTATCAAATGATAAGGTTATGGACTTTGCAAAAAATCTTATTACAGAGTATAAGGCACTATTTACATCAAAGAAGTTTAATATATGTGCGGACGAAACCTTTGATTTAGGTAAATATAGAAGTAAGGCTCTAGCAGAGGAAAAAACAGTTAGAAATCTATATCTTTCACATGTAAGAGAGCTATGTGAATTTCTAGTTGAGCAGGGTATTACTCCAATGTTTTGGGGTGATATTATGTGGAGCTTTCCAGATGCTTGTAAGGAGCTACCAAAGGAGACAATTTGCCTAAACTGGGGCTATTTACCAAAGCAGCGTGAGGACGAGATGAGAGGAATAGCAGAAACTGGCACAACTCAGTATGCCTGCCCTGGTGTATGCGGTTGGAATAGATGGATTCCTCTAATCTACAATTCATACTGTAATATAAGCATTATGTCAAAGCACGCTAAGAAGTTTTCAGCTATTGGACTACTTAATACAGACTGGGGTGACTATGCTCACATAAATGACCCACGCCTATGTGTGCCTGGTATAATCTATGGTGCGGCATTCTCTTGGAATGCTGACGATGTAGTGTTCGAGAATACAAATAAACTTATCTCATTCTTTGAGTACGGTGACAGAACAGAAAAATTTGTAGATACTCTTGTTGAAATATCAGACCACGAGATATTCGGCTGGTACAATGCTGTTAAGTGGCACGAGGAAAAAGATGCTGATGAAAAGAAGAAAATCTTTGAGGAAGTGACAATTAGCGATGCTGATAAGGCAAACGAGGCTATTCTAAAGGCTGAGGACAATATGGCTGAGGTTATAAAAAATCTACCAAAGGACAATAAGGAAATCTTTGGTGTAGTGTCAACTGTGGCAGATGGAATTATTATCTGGAACAATATAGGTAAATACATAGCCTCTAAGGAATATGGTATGGATATAGCTACAAAGGATGCCTATGTACTAGCTGAGGAGCTTGAAAACTGGTTTGCATACTACAAGAGAGTATGGAGACAAATTAGCACAGAAAATGGTATTGCCCGCCTAACAAAAGTAATAGTAGCTTATGCTGACTATTTGCGTGATAGAAAGAGTCTTTAATACTTGGAGGCCATATTGGTTGATAGAAGATGATTAAATTTTTTTTTCATAACGATGAACCTAACGAAAAACAGCTTGAGACGAGTAGAAGACTTCATATAATAGAAAATGCGATTGCCGCTATCATTTATTCGGCGGCAACCAGCAATTTCTTGACAGGATATTTAACTCAGCTTGGTGCATCAATAAATTTGTGTGCCATTGTAACTATGATTCCTCAGCTTGGCTGTGTCTTGCAGTTTTTTGCTCCATTTTGGTTTGAAAGGCTAAAGGAACGCAAAAAGTCAATTTGGTTTTGCTGTCTATTTTTTAGACTTTCTGTATCGCTGTGCTTTTTAGCACCGATATTTATTAGCGGAGCAACCGCAAAGCTTATAGTTGTAATAGCTCTATATTTTATAGGCTTTATGTCGGCGGGCTTTGTAACTCCAGGCTTAACTCACCTTGTGCTAAGTGTAGCTCCCAAAGCTGGAAATGGCAGATATTTTGCAAGAAGAAACATTGTCTCAGCTTGTACCTGTAGTATAGCTATGCCAATTTTGGGCAGAACAGTAGACTATTTTATCTCAGTAGATAAGGGACTGTATGGCTATTTTATCATAGGAGCTCTTTGCCTTATTCTTACAATAGCCGACCTTGCAATACTTGGACGAGTGTACGAGGTTCCAGCAAAAAATACAGTCAAGATAAGGCTTAAAAATGTCACACTACCATTTAAGGACAAAAATTATAGACCATTTCTTGCCTATAATCTAATAGCAGGACTAACAGGAGGAATAGCAGCTCCATTTTTGATGATATATCAGCTCTATGTGCTTAATTTAAGCCATACCTTTATTACCTCAGCAGGGGTTCTTGCATCAATAGTTGGTATAGTAGGAACTTGGTTTTGGGGCAGATTTTCAGAACATCTAACTTGGGCAAAGATGTTTATGATGACAGCGGGAACGAACCTTTTTTGTACACTTATGTGGGCATTTGTGCCTATTAACTCAGCAAGGGTAGTAGCACCCATAATTATGCTTGTAACTAGTGCTTGTGCTGGTGGAGCTGGAATAGCTAATATGAATTTGCAGTATGAGTCAAGTCCCGAGGATATGAAGACAACCTATATTGCCATAACCTCTGGCTGTGCTAGCATTTTGTCGTCATTTTCAGCTACAATAGGAGCGTCAATAAACTCGTTTATTGAACCAATATTTGCCGAGAAAAGTATACCTGTATTATTTTTAATATCAGGTATATGCGGACTTATAAATTTAACAATTAATGGTAGACGTTTATTAAAACAAAGATAGGGGGAAAATATGCGTAAGTATATAAATGATTCTTGGTATTTTAAATCTGAATTTAAACCCGAGTATCTTGAAAAAATAGATACAAAAGAATTTGAAAAGGTAAGAATACCTCATACAGTTAAGGAAATACCACTTAACTATGTAAATAATGAGGATTATCAGATGGTCTCAACCTATTATACAGAGCTTGACTTAAGTGAGTATAAGGAGAAGGAGTGCTTTCTTGTATTTGAGGGAAACGCACATTTAAGTGAGGTTTATATTAACGGAGAGCTTGTAGCTACTCATAAATGTGGCTACACAGGCTTTAGAGTTCATATAGACGATAAGTTTAAGACAAATGTAGCAAGGGTTACAGTAAAGCTTGACAGCAGAGAAAGCACAAATATACCACCCTTTGGCAATGTAATAGATTACCTAACCTATGGCGGTATCTATCGTGATACCTACCTTGATATAAGAAATAATAGCTATATAGATGATATATTTGTTAAAGCGGATATGAATAAATCCTTAATTCTTAAAACAGACATTAAGAATATAAAGGCTGGACAAAAGCTTAGAATAAAAATTGCTGATTTAGACGAGACTCTTGATGTAAAGCGTGAATATACATTTAATAATATGAATGTCAAGCTTTGGGATGTAGATAATCCTAACCTCTATGAGCTGACAGCAGAGCTTATTGAAAATGATAGTGTAATTGATACATATAAGGTAAATGTTGGCTTTAGAACAATAACCTCAGATGTAAACGGCATCTATCTTAATGGAGAAAAAATTAAGCTTCGTGGTTTAAACCGTCATCAATCATACGCCTACGTTGGTTACGCTATGCCAGAGAGAGTTGAGAGACGTGACGCACAAATACTTAAGTATGAGCTAGGTCTTAATGCTGTTCGTACAAGTCACTATCCTGACAGCCAATATTTTATAGACGAGTGCGACAAGATAGGACTTTTGGTACTAACAGAAATACCAGGCTGGCAGCACATAGGAGAGCTTGAGTGGCAGGATATAGCAGTTCAAAATGTAGAGGATATGATACTAGAAAATCGTAACCACCCATCAATATTCCTTTGGGGAGTAAGAATTAACGAAAGTATGGATCACCACGAGCTATATACACGCACAAATGCAAAGGCTCGAGAGCTTGATGATACACGATTAATAGGTGGAGTAAGGTACCTATCAAATAGTGAGCTGCTAGAGGACGTATATACAATCAATGACTTCGTTCACGAGGGCGACAATATAGGTGTTAGACCAAGAAGTGAAATAACAGAGGATACAGAAAAGGCACTACTTGTAACAGAGTATAACGGTCATATGTATCCTACAAAGATGTTTGACGATGAGCCACACCGCACAAACCACCTAAAGAGACATTGTAATGTAATAAACGCAGTAGCAGGTTCAGATGAACACGCAGGTAGCTTTGGTTGGTGTATGGCGGACTACAATACCCACAAGGATTTTGGTAGTGGAGACCAAATTTGCTATCACGGAGTACTCGATATTTTCCGTAACAAGAAGATAGCGGCGTATGTGTACGAGTCACAGACAGATGACAAAATAGTGCTTAGAATGAATACAAGTATGAATATCGGTGACTATCCAGCGGCAAGAGTAACAGATATGATGGTGCTTACAAACTGTGATAGGGTTGCTCTATATAAAAATGATGAATTTATAAGAGAGTTTTATCCAAGCGAGGAGTACAAATATCTAAAGCACCCACCAATATTTATTGAGGACGCTGTCAGCTGGTGGGGTGGTCAAACACAGGACTATAAGGTTGTAGGTATTAAGGACAATAAAGAGGTTGCAGAGCTTAGAATAGAAGCCTTTAAGGAGCTACACTTTAATATTGAGTCAGATACAAATACACTTATCGAGGGAATTTCCTATGATGTTGCATCCGTAACAATAGAGGCAGTTAATCAAGCAAATAATCACTTGTCATACTTTAATGAACCAATAGTAATTGAGTCAACAGGAGATATAGAGCTTATTGGACCTAAAGTAATCAGCCTAAAGGGTGGATTTGGCGGATTTTATATTAAATCAAAGAATGTAGGCTCTGGAAATGTAAATTTATATTATAACAATGAGTTAATAAAAACAATTAATTACAGGGTAATAGGAAATAAATGTTAATATACAATTGTTAAAATAGTATACAACTTTACAATATGAGACTATTAACAAATTGAGTGCAAAGTTACTAAATAGTTAATATATTGTATCAATATGATAGTTTAGAAAGAATAGGATATGTGCAAAAAAATTAAATATGTGCAATATGCTATAATTACTTAACAACTTTTTTATATACCATTCATATTGACTTTACTATTGTAAAGTTGTATAATTAACAAAGAGGTTAATATAAATCTGAAAATATGAAAGGATTGGTGAAAAGAATGATTGGTAAAAAAAAGGAAAAAGCGGTAACTAGTCTAAACAAACGTAAGAAGAAGTGGACTCGTGACGATACAGAGCTTACTCTTCTTGCAGTACCAACAGTTGTGTGGTTTGCAATTTTCTGTTACTTGCCAATGTTTGGTATCATTTTGGCATTTAAGGATTACAAAATTGTTGATGCTACAAGAAGCTTTTTATATAACCTGTTCCACAGCCAGTGGGCAGGATTTAAAAACTTTGAGTATTTCATAAGCTTAAGAGACTTCCCACGTATACTAAGAAATACAATACTTTATAACCTTGTATTTATAGTACTAGATATCGTTCTTCCTGTAGGCCTTGCTATTATGATAGGAAATATTTACAGCAAGACAAAGTCAAAGACATATCAAACACTTATGTTTATGCCTCACTTTATGTCTTGGGTAGTTGTCAGCTACTTTGTATATGCATTCCTAGAGGGTGATAAGGGTCTATTAAATCAGTTTATTAGAATGTTTGGTGGAGAGGGTATAAATTGGTACTCCGAAACAAAATATTGGCCGTACATACTAACACTAATGCACGTATGGAAGGGACTTGGCTACAGTATGGTCGTCTACCTTGCAAGTATCACTGGAATTGACACCTCCCTATATGAGGCGGCAGTTCTTGATGGTGCTACAAAGGCTCAGCAGGCAAGATACATAACACTTCCATCACTAAAAAACATCATAGTTCTTATGTTCATAATGGCTGTAGGTCATATCTTCGCATCAGATATTGGTCTATTCTATCAAGTAACAAGGGGTGCAGGACAACCACTAACACCAGTTGTTGCTACATTCGATGTTAAGATATTGCAGATGGTTACAAATAGCTCAAAGCTAGGACAGAATGCCGCAGCATCTATGTTCCAGTCAATAATAGGCTGTATTACTATCTTGACAGCTAACGCAATTGTCCGCAAGGTTGATCCGGACAGTGCTATGATTTAAGGAGGGTTAACAAAAATGGCTAAGAAAAAAACATCACAGGATGCTATGTCAAAGTTAAACCGAATTAAGCCTACAACAAACTTTTTCTTTAACTTGATTTTTGTTATACTTGCTCTAGCATCATTTCTACCTATAGTATTCATATTTGTAATTTCAATTACAGATGAGTATGTTATAAGAACACAGGGCTACCAGTTCTTTGTAACTGCAGCTTCAGCTTCAACTAAGGCATACAAATACTTGTGGTCACAGAAGGCTACAATTCTAAATGCTATGTGGGTATCCATAAAGGTTACAGTACTTGGTACAATTCTTGGTGTTACACTTACATGTCTACTTGGATATGTAATGTCACGAAAGGAATACAAGCTTCGTGGATTTTTAATTATGATGGTATTTATACCAATGGTATTTGGTGGTGGTCTAGCAGCATCATATGTTGTAAATACACAAATACTTCATCTTGGAAATACACTTTGGATACTAATTCTTCCACTTGCTGTATCTAGCTTTAACGTAATTATAGCTCGTACCTTCTTCCAATCTACAGTACCAGATTCAATTATTGAATCTGCAAGAATAGATGGTGCGTCACAGCTAACAATATTCTTTAAAATAGTTCTTCCAATATCAAAGCCAGTTCTTGCTACAATAGGACTATTTCTAGCATTCGGTTATTGGAATGATTGGTACCAGTCAATGCTATACATAAAGGATCAAGACTTGCAGTCACTACAGGCTATGCTAACAACAATGCAAAAGAACCTTGAGTTTTTGACAAAGAACCCAACAGCAGGACTTACTCAGTCAGATATGATTCGTCAAATGCCACAGGAGTCTGTGCGTATGGCTATAGCATTCGTTGTAGCAGTTCCAATAGCATGTATCTACCCATTCTTCCAGAAATACTTCATTTCAGGACTTACAGTAGGTGCTGTAAAGGGTTGATTTAATCGGATTGATTCGTCCATAGGGGATGTTCAATATATAATTTTTAGGAGGAAAATAATAATGAAAAAGTTTTTAGCTATCCTATTAACACTAGTAATGGTAATGGGACTAATGGCTGGATGTGGATCAAAATCAAATGATGCACAGACAAACACAAATTCAAAAGACGAAATTGTAACACTAAAATGGATTTCAGTTGGTAACGGTAAACCAGCTAACTACGATGCTTGGAAAGCAAACCTAGATAAATACCTAGAAGAAAAAATAGGTGTTCACCTAGATTATGAGATAATCGGTTGGGGTGACTGGGATACACGTCGTAATATGATCGTTTCAACAAACGAGCCATACGACATTATGTTCACAAACAACGGTACATTCTACAATGACGTTTCAACAGGTGCATTTGCTGACATCACAGAGGTACTTGAAAAAGCTCCAGAGCTAAAGAAATTTATTCCAGATTCATACTGGGAGGCTTGTAAGATTGATGGTAAGCTATATGGTGTTCCTACATACAAGGATTCATCAGCTACATTCTTCTTTGTACTTGATAAAGCTCTTGCAGATGCAACAGGACTTGACTATACATCAGTACACACACTACAAGATCTAGTTCCAGTACTAGAGGCTATGAAGGAAATTGAAACAGCAGAGCACCACAAGGGTGAGGCTCCATTCATTATCCATAAGGGTGGTGTAGACGCTATTTATGGCGGCAAATATGATGACATCTCAGCAGGTGTTCCAGCTATCGGTGTTTCATACAAGAACGGTAAACCAGAGGTTGTTTCAGTATTTGAGCAAGAGGATGTTCTAAAGGATATTGATACACTACACGAGATGTTTACAAAGGGTCTAATAAACTCAAACGCTGCAATCCTAGAGGAAACACCATCATACACATCTTGTATGATAGCTCAAGGTTGGCCAATGGCTGCCAAGACAGTTTGGGGTCCAAACCTAGGTGTTGAGGCTATTGCTATCCAATGGGGTGACACAGTTCTATCAAACGCAACAGTTCAAGGTTCAATGAACTGTATCTCAGCTTCTTCTAAGCATCCTGACAAGGCTCTACAGCTTCTAGAGCTTGTAAACACAGATTCATATGTTCGTGACGCTCTATTCTATGGTCTAGAGGGTGACAACTTCGATTACACAGCTGACCACAAGGTTCACAAGAACAACACAGACTGGCCAGGCGCTGGTTACACACAAGGTACATTCTTCAATGTTACAACACTTGATACAGATGAAGCTAACCAATGGGATGAGGTTAAGGTTCTAAACGAGCAAGCAACACCATCCCCAATCCTTGGTTTCTCATTCAATACAGAGCCAGTAGCAGACGAGCTATCAGCTTGTCACGCTATATTCGAGGAGTGGAGAGCTCAAATAATGACAGGTACAGCAGATCCAGCTAAGGCTATCGAGAGTATGCTAAGTGCTATGCGTGATTCAGGCTTTGATGACATCATCAAGGAGGCTCAATCACAAATTGACACTTGGGTAGCTAATAAATAATAATATTTTGTAATCAATATTATTTATCTATAAAAATAGGCGAGGTCATTGTGACTTCGCCTTTTTATTATTTATAAAACTACTTTTCAAAATTATTATTTTGTGGTATAATATTCGATGATAATTAATACTATATGATTTGGAGTGTAGAAATGAATAAATTATTTAATCCCGATAATCCTGTATTTGAGTTTTTGGAAAAGGTTTTTAATCTAATGATAGCCAATGTACTATTTATAGTATGCTCTATTCCAGTTTTTACAATAGGTGCATCCTTGACAGCTCTTTTCAAAATAACACAGGACGTAGTTCTCGGCAATGACAAAGGGGTAGTTAAACGTTTTTTTGACGCATTTAAGCAAAATTTTAAGCAAGCAACAATAGCATGGATAGTAGTGTTTCTATTCCTATGCGGTCTTGGACTAAATCTTTTTCTTGTATCAGTAAATGCTAAAGGAATGCCGTCACAAATATTCAAGGTGCTAATTCAAATTCTTATGTTTGTAGTTGTGGGACTAGCATCCTACATATTCCCACTTATTGCAAGATATGACAATACCCTAAAACAGCATTACCGCAATTCTATAGTGCTATTTTTGATGAAATTTCCAAAAACACTTCTTATGATGCTACTTAATACACTTATATTTTGGATTCCATATTTCTCTATGGAGGTATTTATAAGTACATTTGTGTTTTGGCTAGTAATTGGTTTTGGATTTGTGTGCTATATAGATACAGAGCTTTTACATTCAGTTTTTGCACAGCTAGAAGCCCCAGACCAAGATAAAGATGAATAGAAAATCAGAAAAAGAGAGCCTTTTCTTTAACGAGAGGTTCTCTTTTTAAATTTTATTCAATCTTAATATATAAGAGCCATTTCCTTTTACAAAATTTATGTAATATATGTTACATTAGACTTAGAAAAGGAGGAATGAATTATGGAGCTTATTAAAAGATTTTCTAAACGTCGAATTTATAATTTAATCCAAAATCATCCGTACATAGTTTATATTTCCCTATTTATTGGAACTCCTATAATAATGCTAGCAAGTATTACTGCGGCACTTTTTGGCTTTATGGCTTTGATTTCTTTTATAATTATCTAAATCTTTATACACCTTTATACACCTTTATACAATCTTAATATCATAAATATATTTACTTACACCTTTTTTATACAATTCTTGGTAGAATCAGTATACAGGAGGTGTATTTTTATGGACATTATAATGCTTATAGTCTTAGGCATAAGCTTTACATTCCTTGTAATGCTTGTAAAGTGGAGTAAAAATGAAATTGAAAAATAGATGTGGAGGAAGATAAATGATTATTTTACTAGTGGTAGGGATTTTAATAGGTGGGTATCTTCTTTATGCACTTATTAACCCAGATAAATTTTAATTATGAAAGGAATATAAGAATATGCTACAAATAGTACTAACACTTTTAATTTATCTTATTCTTGTCATCCCTGTGGGCAGCTATTTATACAGAGTTGCAACCGAAAAGCACACTTTTGGTGATGTGGTTTTTGATAAGGTCGATTTAGCGATATATAAGATAACGAGAATTAGATATAACCGTTCTATGAATTGGAAGGAATACACTCTTTCACTTCTGGGTACAAATATTATAATGATATTTATTGGCTATTTAGTATTAAGACTACAGTTTCTAGCGATATTTAATCCCAATAATGTGGGAGCTATGGAGCCTACTCTTTCTTTTAATACAATTATTAGCTTTATGACAAATACAAATTTACAGCACTACTCAGGAGAGACAGGATTATCCTATTTTTCGCAGATGATAGTAATTACATTTATGATGTTTGTCTCGGCAGCAAGTGGATATTCGGCTTGTATTGCGTTTATAAGAGGAATAACAGGTCAGTCAAAAACAAGTATGGGGAACTTTTATAAGGACTTTGTAAGAATTATTACAAGAGTACTATTACCGCTTTCCATAGTAGGTGGTCTAATATTAATTTGGCAAGGTGTACCTCAAAATTTTAGTGGGAATATTACAGTAGACACCCTTGAAGGCTCAAAACAAGTAATAGCGACAGGACCAGTTGCCTCTCTTGAAATAATAAAGCATTTAGGTACTAATGGTGGTGGATTTTTAGGTGCAAACTCATCTACGCCAATAGAAAACCCAACAATACTTACAAATATAGTTGAACTGTATTCTATGATGTTACTTCCTGGTGCGTGTGTAATAGTCTTTGGTAAAATGGCAAGTGACAGTAGGAAAAAGCGTCAGCTATCATTACAAAATACGTCTCAACATCAAAATATTATCTCAAAACTATTTGGTGCTGAGGGAAAAACTATATTTATAGCTATGGGAATAATTTTTCTTATAGGTCTTGGTATTTGCCTTTGGGCTGAGCTAGAGGGAAATCCTGTACTGGAAGCAGTAGGCTTAAACCAAGCTATGGGCAGTATGGAGGGTAAGGAAGTAAGGTTTGGTGTTCCTCACTCAGCTCTATTTACAACGGTTACAACCTCATTTACTACTGGAACAGTCAATAATATGCACGACACACTTACTCCACTTGGCGGAATGGTAGCACTATTAAATATGATGCTTAACGTGGTCTTTGGTGGCAAGGGTGTAGGTCTTATGAATATGATAATGTACGCTATTCTTGCTGTGTTTATATGTGGCTTAATGATAGGCAGAACTCCTGAATATCTTGGCAAAAAGATAGAGGGTAATGAGATGAAGCTAGTGGCATTAAGTATAATTGTTCATCCTCTACTTATTCTAGCCTTTTCAGCTCTTGCAGTATCGGTTGCAGGAGGACTTGCAGGCATAACAAACGATGGCTTTCACGGACTCAGTCAGGTGCTTTATGAATACGCATCCTCTGCCGCAAATAACGGTTCAGGCTTTGAGGGACTAGTGGATAATACACCGTTTTGGAATATAACCACAGGGCTTGTAATGTTCTTTGGACGATATATACCAATAATACTTCAGCTTGCGGTTGCAGGTTCGCTTATGAAGAAAAATTATGTAAATGAGACAAGTGGTACACTAAAGACAAGTACAATTACTTTTGCAATAATTCTTGTCTTTGTTGTATATATCTTTGCGGCACTAACATTTTTCCCAGCTCTTGTGCTAGGTCCAGTTTCCGAGCATTTAACCCTTTTATCATAAGGAGAAGAAATTATTATGAGTAAAACTAAGAATAAAAAGTTAATTACATCTGATATTTTATTATCAGCCATTAAGGATAGCTTTATAAAGCTTAATCCAAGATATATGGTAAAAAATCCAGTTATGTTTGTAGTTTACATAGGCTTTATAATTACACTAGTACTAACAGTATTTCCTAATATATTCGGAAGTAGTGACGGAAATATTAGAGCCTATAATCTAATAGTAGCTATAATTTTATTTATAACCGTGCTTTTTGCAAACTTTGCAGAGGCAGTAGCAGAGGGACGAGGAAAGGCTCAGGCGGCAACTCTAAAAAAGACACAAAAGGATACCGAGGCAAATAGAATTAATAGTGACGGCTCAATAGAAACTATTCCAGCAAATAGACTTAGTAAGGGAGACATTGTCATTGTTAATGCTGGAGAAATAATACCAGGAGATGGAGAGGTAATCGAGGGAGTAGCATCTGTTGATGAGTCAGCAATAACAGGAGAATCCGCCCCAGTAGTAAGGGAAAACGGAGGAGATTTTTGTTCAGTAACAGGTGGCACAACTGTTGTCAGCGATTGGTTAAAGATAAAAATAACAGCTGAGGCAGGAAATAGCTTTCTTGATAAAATGATAGCCTTAGTAGAGGGAGCGTCAAGAAAAAAGACACCCAACGAAATAGCTCTTAATACCCTACTTGTTTCACTTACCATTATATTTTTGATAGTAATTATAACACTTTATCCAATAGGGCTTTATACAGGGGTACAGTTAAGCACCTCTACACTAATAGCTCTTATGGTTTGTCTTATTCCTACTACAATAGGCGGTCTACTTTCTGCCATAGGTATTGCAGGTATGGACAGAGTTACCAGATTTAATGTTATAGCTATGTCGGGAAAGGCAGTAGAAGCTTGTGGCGATGTCGATACAATGATTCTTGATAAGACAGGCACAATAACCTTTGGTAATCGTCTTGCGGCTGATTTTCTTGAGGTTAGTGGTGTCAAAAAGTCAGAGCTAATAAGTGCCGCCGCATTAACAAGTATAATGGATGCCACTCCTGAGGGAAAATCAACTCTTGAGCTTGCAAGAAAGCTTGGTGACAAGAGCGAGGCAATTAAAAATTCAGTCTACTTTGAATTTACAGCACAAACTAGAATGAGTGGTGTAGATTTACCGAGTGGTGATAGCTTTAGAAAGGGAGCATCGGACTCGATAAAGGAATATGTAAAACAAAATGGCGGAAGTATCCCAAAAGACCTAAATAGTATTGTAGAAAAGGTTTCCTCTCTTGGTGGTACACCTCTTGTTGTTTCAAAAAACAATAAAATTCTTGGTGTAATTTATCTAAAGGATACAGTAAAGCCAGGTATGAGAGAACGTTTTGAGAGACTTCGTGCTATAGGCATAAAAACTATTATGTGTACAGGAGACAATCCTCTTACAGCTGCAACCATAGCAGAGGAGGCAGGTGTTGATGGCTTTATAGCAGAGTGTAAGCCAGAGGACAAAATAGATGTTATAAAAAAGGAGCAGTCAGAGGGTAAAATTGTAGCAATGACAGGAGACGGCACAAATGATGCCCCAGCTCTTGCTCAAGCTAATGTTGGTCTTGCTATGAATTCAGGTACAACAGCTGCAAAAGAGGCGGCAAATATGGTCGACCTCGACAGCGACCCTACAAAAATTCTTGAAGTAGTGGAAATAGGTAAACAGCTTCTTATTACAAGAGGCTCACTTACCACCTTTTCTATAGCTAACGATATAGCTAAATACTTTGCTATAATACCTGCTATGTTTATGGCTTATATTCCACAGCTACAAATACTCAACATAATGAATTTATCTACGACCTATAGTGCAATTTTGTCGGCGCTAATATTTAATGCAATAATTATTCCTTGCCTTATTCCGCTTGCTATGAGAGGAGTAAAGTATAAGCCTATGTCATCTGAAAAGATGCTACTTAAAAATATGCTAATTTATGGTCTTGGTGGCGTGATTACACCATTTATTGGAATAAAGCTTATTGATATGCTAATAGCTCCGCTTTTGAGCTTGATTGGACTATAGTTTGGAGGAGATAAGTATGAATGATAGAGTAAAATCAATTATTAAGGATGTATTAAGGATGTTTTCGCTTACGATAGCCTTTATGCTAATTTGTGGAATAGTCTTTCCTATGCTACTAAGTGGACTAGGTTATCTATTTTTCCCAGATGAGACGAGAGGTAGCTTAATAGAGGTAGATGGAAAGGTTATAGGCTCAAAATTTGTAGGACAGGAGTTTACTAAGCCATACTTTATGAAGGGCAGACCATCGGCAGTTCATTATAATACATATTTTATCAGTGATGAAGGAAAAAAAGTATATTCAGACGGAAGTGAGTTTACAGGTATTGCCTCAGGCTCTCAAAACCTTGCTCCCTCAAATCCCTTACTAGCGGAGAGAGTAAAAAATGATATAGATGTATTTCTAGAGAAAAACCCAGAAATTGCAATAAAGGATATACCAACTGATTTACTTACAGCCTCAGGCTCAGGACTAGACCCACATATATCCCTAGCCTCTGCTATGGTGCAAATACCAGCAATAGCAAGTGCATCGGGACTCAGTGAGGAGGAGCTTATAGAAATAGTAGAAAAAAATACCACACACAAGCTTCTTGGTGTATTTGGAGAGGAAGCAGTAAATGTGCTATTAGTAAATATTGATATAGCAAATGCTATGAATAAATAAAATTTAAGCTAGAAATAAAAAATGAAAAGTGATATATTAATTTTATAAATAGATTGCGAGGTGATTATATGGAGGAGGAGAGACAGTCCCCTGAAAGTATACTTAAAAAGATAAACAAGGAAAAGAGAGGTTTATTAAAAATATTCTTTGGTTATTCCGCAGGGGTAGGAAAGACCTACTCAATGCTTGAAGCGGCACATATTGCAAAGCAAAAGGGTATAGATGTGGTTGTAGGCTATGTAGAGCCACACGCACGTCCCGAAACCTTGGAGCTACTAGGTGGACTAGAGGTGATACCCTCAAAGCTGGTTACCCACAATGGCATAAAACTAAGGGAGTTTGATATAGATGCGGCTATAAAAAGAACTCCTCAGCTTATTTTGATAGATGAGCTTGCACACACAAACGTGGGAAATCCAAGGCACGAAAAGAGGTACCAAGATATAGATGAAATACTAAATCTTGGGATTGATGTATATACAACTGTAAATGTACAGCACATTGAAAGCCTAAATGATACAGTAGAAGCAATAACTGGTGTAAAGGTAAGAGAAAGAGTATTAGACTCATTTTTTGATAGTGCTGATGAAATAGAAATAGTCGATATAGAGCCGAAGGACCTTATAGAAAGGCTAAAAAGTGGAAAGGTGTATAGCGAAAATCAGGCAAAACGAGCAGTTAATAACTTTTTTACAATAGAGAACCTTACAGCACTAAGAGAAATTGCCCTTAGGCGTTGTGCTGACCATGTAAATACAATTAGTGAAAATCAAGGTATAAAGCAGCACAATGACTATCATACAGAGGAGCATATACTAGTTTGTCTATCCTCCTCTCCATCAAATCCAAAGATAATTAGAACAGCCTCACGAATGGCGAAGGCATTTAGAGGAAGCTTTACAGCTCTATTTGTGGAAACACCAGAATTTCAAAATATGACCGAAAAAAATATGGATAGGCTTCGCTCAAATATGAGGCTAGCAGAACAGCTAGGGGCAAAGATAGAGGCAGTTTATGGAGATGATGTCCCATTTCAAATAGCGGAATTTGCAAGATTTTCTGGAGTATCAAAAATAGTAATCGGCAGAAGTACCGCTGTAAAGGGAAGGCTTTTTAGAAAACAAACATTGACTGAAAAGCTAATAGCCTATGCACCCCATCTTGATATATATATAATTCCAGACCTTACCTCAAATAAGCTCTATAAATCGCCTACAAGACATAAATTTGATATTAGACTTTCCTTCTACGACCTATCTATTAGCATAGGTTTACTTGTTTTGGCAAGTCTAGTTGGTATGGTATTTGACCAAATTGGCTTTGGAGAGGCAAATATTATAACTGTATATGTACTGGCAGTACTTATAATTTCCGTCCTTACAAGAAATAGAATTTATAGTATTTCCTCGTCATTTATAAGTGTGCTTGCTTTTAATTTTCTTTTTACATATCCACGCTTTACTCTTCACGCATACGATAAGGGCTATCCCGTTACATTTATTGTAATGTTTTTGTCAGCCCTTATAACAAGCTCTCTTGCAGTAAAGCTTAAGCTTCACGCAAAGCAGTCAGCTATTGTAGCAAGCAGGACGAAAATACTTCTTGATATAAGTCAGTCTCTACAGCAGGCAAAGAGTAAGGATGATATAATAAAGGTAACAGCAAGTCACCTAATTAAGCTACTCAAAAAGGATATAGTAATCTACCCTGTAGAAAAAGATGAGCTTCTTAAACCCAAAATATTCTATACATTGAGCGAGGAAGAAAGAAGCAATTATGTAACAGAGACAGAAAAAGCGGTTGCTCTTTGGGTACTAAGAAATAATAAGCACGCAGGAGCGACAACTCAAACTCTTTCAAATGCAAAATGTCTATATCTTGCAATTAGAGTAAATAGAAATATATATGGAATACTTGGAATAGCTTTAAATAGTGGAACGCTTGAGTCCTTTGAAAAAAGCATACTTCTATCAATTTTGGGAGAATGTGGACTGGCACTCGAAAACGAGAAAAATGCAAGAGAAAAGGAAGAAACTGCAATTATTGCACAAAATGAAAAGCTTCGCTCAAATTTACTAAGGGCAATATCACACGATTTACGAACACCACTTACCTCTATATCTGGAAATGCAAGTAATTTTCTGTATAATGGAGACTCTATGGATGAGCAGACAAAGAGAAAGCTATTTACAGATATATATGACGACTCTATGTGGCTTATAAATCTTGTGGAAAATCTTCTTTCAGTCACTAGATTAGAAGAAAATAGACTTAACCTTCATATAACAAGTGAGCTAGTCTCAGATGTAATTGATGAGGCATTAAGACATATAAACCGAAAAAGTGTGGAGCATAAAATTTTGGTTACTAGTGAGGATGAATTTTTACTAGCACAAATGGATGCAAAGCTTATAATGCAGGTTATAATAAATATTGTTGACAATGCAATAAAGTATACACCAGTTGGCTCAAGTATTATAATTGATACAAGAGAAGAGGGGAATAAGGCTGTTATCTCAATATCAGATGATGGAGACGGCATACCTGATGATATGAAGCCTAAGATATTTGATATGTTTTATACAGGAGACACAAAAGTTGTAGATAGCCGAAGAAGCCTGGGACTAGGATTATCACTTTGTAAGTCGATTATTAGTGCCCACGGCGGAGAAATAGGAATAGAAAATAATGACCCACACGGAACAATATTCACTTTTACTTTACCGATAAAGGAGATAGAGCTTAATGAATAAATGTAATATATTAATTGTTGAGGACGACCCATCAATACAAAATTTAATGACTACAACTCTAAAGGCACATAACTATAATTATCTATGTGCCAAAAATGGGGAGATGGCAATAATGGAGGCGTCGTCTCATAATCCAGATATAGTTTTACTAGATTTAGGACTACCCGATATGGACGGAATAAAAGTAATAGAAAAGATTAGAACGTGGTCAAATATGCCAATAATAGTAATTAGTGCAAGAAGTGAGGATAGTGATAAGATAGATGCCCTAGATGCTGGAGCAGATGACTATTTAACTAAACCATTTTCTGTAGAGGAGCTACTTGCAAGGCTCAGAGTGACACAGCGACGTCTGTGTATGACTAGTATTGATACAAGCGAAAACTCTGTATTTAGAAATGGTGAGCTAACCATAGATTATGCGGCTGGCTGTGCTTATATTTCGGACGAGGAGCTGCACCTAACACCGATTGAATTTAAGCTACTTTGCTTAATGAGCAAAAATATAGGCAAGGTACTAACCCACACATACATTACGCAAAATATATGGGGCAGTAGCTGGGATAATGACGTAGCGTCCTTAAGAGTTTTTATGGCAACTTTAAGGAAAAAGCTTGATAAAACATCAAAATCAGTTCAGTACATACAAACCCACGTTGGAGTGGGCTATAGAATGATTAAGGTTGATTAATTAGTGGAATTGCTATTTTTTTGAGGCAAGTATTGATGCAAGTATTTTGAAAGAATATATTTTTTACAGAGGTGTAGCTGTGTTCAGGAATAGGTAGAGTGTTTTTAGAAATTAGCTCTACCTCAAATCGCCTGATTGTTACTATAAATCTTGTGTTCACAATATAATATAAAAAAATTAATATATTCTTTACAAAAATAAAAATAAGGGCTATTGATTTTAAAAATAAAACATATTATAATAAATTAGTTAGTGAAAGCTAACTAATTTGCATTTAAAAGGACGGTAATAATTTTTATGATGATTAATAAAAGGCTAATAGGTATGGTTAAGGAGAGCAAACGCTATATTGCCTTAAACGTAGTCTGTCAGTGGATTTCACTTATTTCAAATATAGCTCTTATGTGGACCATTACAAGCTTTATTTTTGGTGATATGTCTACTAAAAGCTTTACCACCACAATCATAATTTCTATTATTTGCGTGGCAATAAGATTTATTTCCTCAGTTATTTCGTCGAAAATGAGTTATTTATCAGGTAAATCAGTAAAAATAAAGCTTAGAGAAAAAATTTATGAGAAGCTTTTGAGACTTGGTAGTTCCTACAAGGAAAAGCTCCATACATCAGAGGTTATACAGGTAGCTGTTGAGGGAGTTGACCAGCTAGAAACATATTTTGGCTCATATTTGCCACAATTTTTCTACTCAATGCTTGCTCCAATAACTCTATTTATAGTGCTTAGCTTTGTAAGCTTTAAATCGGCTATAGTACTACTAATATGTGTGCCTCTTATTCCTATTTCCATAGCGGCTGTGCAAACTTGGGCAAAGAAGCTACTTTCTAAATACTGGACACAGTATACAGGACTTGGAGATACATTTTTAGAAAACCTACAGGGACTTACAACACTTAAAATATATAGCTCAGATAAATTTAAGCACAAGCAAATGAATAGTGAGGCTGAAAGCTTTAGAAAGATAACGATGAAGGTTCTAACAATGCAGCTTAATTCAATTACGATTATGGATTTGGTTGCCTTTGGTGGCGCGGCTCTTGGAGTTATTATGTCAGTTACTGAGCTAAGAAATGGGAACATAGACCTAGCAGGCTGTCTACTTATAATACTTCTTTCGGCAGACTTTTTTATCCCAATGCGAATGCTCGGAAGCTTTTTCCACATAGCTATGAATGGTATGGCGGCGTCTGAAAAAATATTCAAAATTCTTGATATAGAAGAGGATAGTGTAAAAAAAGATAGTCTAACTAATGACCATACAATTAAGGCAGAGGGATTAAGCTTTAAATATGAGGATGACAGAGATATACTTAAAAAGATAAACATAAATATCCCTCAAAATAGCTTTACAGCAATAGTAGGTAAAAGTGGTTGCGGTAAGTCAACCCTTGCACAGCTAATTATGGGTAGAAATAAAAACTACTCAGGAAGTCTTTCTATTGGCGGAATAGAGCTATCGGATATTTCTGAAGAAAGTCTTATGAAGAGTATCACATATATAAGTCATCAGAGCTATCTATTCAAGGGTACAGTAAGGGAAAATTTGCTTTTAGGTAATCCAAAGGCAACAGATGAGGAGCTAACGAGAGCCTTAGATGAGGTTAATTTGCTGGGCTTTATCAATTCAGAAAATGGACTGGATACATTGGTTAATGAAATGGGATCTAATTTTTCTGGAGGACAATGCCAAAGACTTGCCCTTGCAAGAGGACTTATACATAATACTCCTGTATATATATTTGATGAGGCTACATCAAATATTGACTCAGAGAGTGAGGACGATATAATAAATCAAATATATAAGCTTGCAAGTACAAAAACAGTTATAATGATTTCTCACAGACTTCTTAATTCAGCAAAAGCGGATAATATTTATGTTATGGAAAACGGAGAGATAGTCGAAAGCGGAACACATAACGATTTACTTTCACAAGATGGTCTATACAGAAGCTTGTGGGAGTCACAGCAGGAGCTAGAAAAATTTGTTGTAAGAGGAGAATAATATATGAAGAGAAATGGTTTTACCGTTATGGCAAGGCTAGTAAAGCTAGTAAAGCCACTAACGGGATTTATGATACTTGCAATTCTTATGGGAGTTGTGGGAAATCTATTTGCGACATTTATAACAGTACTTGGTGGAGTGGCAATAGGCGATTTTATGGGCTTTTCCTCTCCTATTGCAATAAATACAATATTTATACTAATAGTAATATTTGCAATATTAAGAGGTATATTAAGATATGGTGAGCAGGGCTGCAACCATTTCATAGCTTTTAAACTCTTAGCACTAATAAGAGACAAGGTCTTTGGAGCATTGAGAAAGCTTGCTCCAGCAAAGCTTGAGGGCAAGGATAAGGGAGATTTAATATCTGTAATTACCTCAGATATTGAGCTACTAGAGGTGTTTTATGCCCACACAATATCCCCTATAGTCATAGCAACAGTTTTTTCAGTTATTATGACCGTGTTTATAGGCTCATATAATATAGCCTTGGGTGTAATTGCGGCTCTAGCCTACATAACAATAGGCGCACTAGTTCCGATAACAATTTCTAGACTAAACGGAAATAAGGGACTTATGTTTAGAAAAAAATCAGGAGAGCTAAGTGCCTATATTTTGGATAGCCTAAGAGGACTTGATGAAACTATACAGTACAATGACGGAAAAAACAGACTAAACAATATAAAGGAAAAGAGCGAAGAGCTTGCAAAATATGATGAAAGTATAAAGAGTAAGGCGGGCCTTGGAACAGCAGGGGTAGGTCTTATAATAATTTTCTTTGATTTGCTTATGTTATTTGTATCATCAAATTTGTATATGAATGGAAAAATAGGACTTGATGGAGTTATTATTTCTACAGTTGCTATTATGAGCTCCTTTGGACCCGTAATTTCACTTGCAAATTTGGGTAGTACGCTACAATATACCTTTGCCGCTGGAAACAGAGTTCTTGATATATTAGAGGAATTGCCAGTTACAAACGACGTAGCTGGAAACAGGGATGTAGACTTTGACGGAATAGAGGTTAAGGATATTACATTTGCCTATAAGGATGAGCAAATTCTATCAGATATATCACTAAGCATACCAAAGGGAAAAATAGTTGGCATAATAGGAAAGAGTGGTAGTGGTAAATCTACGCTACTCAAGCTACTTATGAGATTTTGGGAGACTCAAAAGGGCGAGATTTTGGTCTCTGGAACCAATATTAATTCTGTAAACACAAAAAATCTTCGCAGTATGGAGGGCTTTGTTACACAGCAGACACATCTATTCAATGACACTATTTTTAATAATATAAAAATAGCAAAGCTTGATGCCACAAAGGAAGAGGTTATAGATGCATGTAAAAAGGCATCAGTACACGATTTTATAATGAGCCTACCAAACGGCTATGAGAGTAATGTTGGAGAGCTTGGAGATTCTCTTTCTGGTGGAGAGAGACAGCGTATAGGACTTGCAAGAGCTTTTCTTCATAATGCTAGTCTTTTACTTTTGGACGAGCCTACAAGTAACCTAGATAGTCTTAATGAGGCTGTAATACTAAAATCTCTGTACGAGTCTCACGGAGACAAGACAGTTGTTCTTGTTTCACATAAGTCGTCAACTATGAACATAGCAGATTTGTGTTATTCTGTAGAAAATGGAAGAATGTCATAAATAAGGGGATTTTAAAATGAAAAAGAATGTAGAGACAAAGAGGGAAAATGAAAAAAGAGTAGTAGGACAGATGATTTCTCTCTATTGTAGAAAAAAGCATAGCTCAAAGGCTCTCTGTAATGAATGTATTGATTTGTACAAATATGCTCAACAAAGGATAGATAAATGCCCATTTATGGAGGAAAAAACGTTTTGTTCAAATTGTAAGGTACACTGCTATAAGCCTCAATATAGAGAGAAAATAAGAGAGGTTATGCGTTTTTCAGGTCCAAGAATGCTTTTTTATCATCCGATAATGGCAATTAAGCATTTAATTTTGACTATGCGTGAAAAGAGAGGAAAAAATAATGAGGATTAAACAAATAGTATATGCTAGTATAGGCTTCTTGACACTTCTTTTGGGTGCGATAGGCGTTCTTCTTCCAATACTTCCAACAACACCATTTCTTTTAGTATCAGCTTTTTGCTTTGCCAAAAGCTCACAAAGACTTGATGACTGGTTTAAAGGCACAAAGCTATACAAAAATAACCTCGAAAGCTATGTTAGGGATAAGACTATGTCAAGACGAGTAAAGGTTAAAATAATGCTTATGGTGACAGCAATTATGCTTATTGCCTTTATAGCTATGGACGAGGTTGTAATTGGACGAATAGCTATTAGTATTGTCTGGATATTTCACGTTATATACTTTACATTCTTTATTAAAACATCAGAAAAGGCTTAAATCACCGCAAAATATCAAAAAAAGGACAGCTCTATGGAATAGTATTATTCTATAGAACCGTCCTTATTTTTTATAGTTACATTAGAGGAGAAAATGGTAGAAAAATACCCTCCAAAATTTTTTCCTTGTTTCCTCTTGAAAGAAATTCATTGTAATGATATTCGTCGCAATTTGTGATGTCATTATTAAATATATTAGTATATTCCTCTACAAAATCATTTGAATAGAATATTCCACATACCTCATCATCCACACTTAGTGAGCGTATATCCATATTTACAGAGCCAATACAACACATTTCGTCATCAATAGTCATAGTTTTTGCGTGAATGTAGCCGTGATATTTATATACTCTTGCTCCAAATTCCATTATTTGACCCGCATAGTACGTGGTTACTGGGTCCAAAAAGAAGCTTGCTTTAATTCCTGGAATCATAAGCTCTATTTGAACTCCAGATGCCGCCGCAGTTTTAAGAGCATCAAGAACAGATGAATCTGGTATAAAATACGGAGATTGTATCCGAATTTTGTGCTTAGCACTTCTTATCATACTAAGGTAATTCATCTTGACACATTCCTTGTTATTGTCAACTCCTCCAACAACGAACTGGCATATATTATGGCTTTTATGCTGTGGTGGAAGTCTAATCGACTCCATATAGCTTAGCATATTTTGCCAATCCGACCTTTTTACAGCACACAGAAAGTCCGACATAAAGTATCCATCTAGGGTGGCAACGCAAGCACCAGTAACTCTTACCTGTGTATCCCTCCATGGGTTCTTTTTTTCAGCAAGGTTAGCGTATTGCTTACCGATATTCATTCCACCAATATAGCCTATTTTGTGGTCTATAGCGACAATTTTTCTGTGACTGCGGTAGTGAGTAAGGTATGGCTTAATTCTTATTACCTTTCCACCAGCATCTACTAGTGGTTTAAACATTTTTCTTGGTGTGGATAGGTTTGCTATAAAGTCACACATAACAAGAACTGTTACGCCCTCTTCTGCCTTTTTAGTCAGAGCCTTTACAAGAGACTGTCCCATAATGTCATTATGTATAGTATAAAATAGTATATAAATACATTCCTTAGCCTCCTTTATATCCTCAAAGAGAGCCTTATAGTGTGTTTCTCCATTAGTAAAAAGCTTGTAATCATCATAACAGGTAACAGGGCTGTTGCTATAGTTTGAATTAAAGCTTATAACCTCGAAATCCTCATCAGAAAAATTTTGACCAGAAAGTAGATCCTGTTGTTTTATTGTAAAGCTAACAGTTTTTTTAAGTCTGTTTTTTCGGAATACACTTGTAAGCTTTATAGCTATTGTACTTCCAAAAATGAGATAAAGAATGACACCAACATAGGGCAGACAGACCATTATAAGTACCCAAAGCATAGCCTCTGTAGGATTTTTTCGTTCAATGAATATAACGCCCAATATACTAGCAATATATATTGTCATCAATATAAGGTTTAGCAATTAATATCACCTCATTTCAGTTTTAAAGTAGTGGGGCAATGGATTTACCTATAAATCCCAAAATTCTTCTCTTTAGAGGTTGAACTTTTAGCATATCGTATGTAATTTCTCTACATTTTTCTTGTGTAGAAATAAAGTCCTCTGCTATATCAGATATACAATTTGTTCCGTTCATATATGTAGCACACTCAAAATGATGGTATAGACTGCGGTAATCAAGGTTAATTGTTCCAACTATTGCCTCGTTATCGTCGCTTACAAATACCTTTGCGTGTACAAAGCCAGGAGTATATTCATATATTTTAACACCAGCCTTTAGTAGCGCTCTGTAGTGAGTGTATGCAAGTGAGAATGGAATGTATTTATCAGGAATACCAGGAAGAATTATCCTTACATCCACGCCTCTTTCAGCGGCAAATTTTATTGCATTTTCCATTTCGCCGTCAATTATTAGATATGGTGTCATTATGTGGATATAATTCTTTGCACGGTTAAGCATATCAATATATACCTGCTCACCAACTCTGTAATCGTCAAGTGGGCAGTCACCATATGGCATAACAAATCCCCTTGCAGAGGGTAATGAATCTATAGGAGTATTTATAAATTCGTCAAATTCCTCTAGCTTTTCCTTTTCGTCAAGTGACCACATATGCAGGAACATTCTTGTAAAGCTTTGCACAGCTTCACCACTTATCATAACGGCAGTATCCTTCCAATGACCAAATTTAGAGCCAATATTTATGTATTCATCAGCTAGATTAACACCACCATTAAAGGCTACCCTTCCATCTATAACTAATATCTTTCTGTGGTCTCTGTAGTTATAGTGAGTTGATACAAATGGTTTAATAGGAGCAAACATCTTGCATTTTATACCAAGACTTCTTATTTTGTCAGGGTAATTATGAGGTAGTCTTGAAAGCTCACAAGTTCCATCGTACAGTAGTCTTACATCGACGCCCTCTTTTGCTTTATTCGACAAAATTTCAAGGATTTCTCCCCACATTTTTCCCTCATCAATAATAAAGTATTCAAGAAAGATGAATTTCCTTGCATTTTTTAATTGAATAAGCATTTCCTTAAATTTGTCTTCGCCAAGAGGAAAATATTTAACATCAGTCTTATCATAAATAGGATAACAACCACTTCTATTTACATAGCGACTTAGAGCTAGTGCCTCTGGATTTTCTTCCTTTAACTGATTTATAACCTCTATGGATTGATGGAGAGAATTCTTTGTTTCGTCATTTATCTGTGCATACCTCTTTTGCAAAGCTCTGTGTCCAACATTTATTTGTGTGTAAAGGAACAGCAAAGCTCCAAAAACTGGCATAAGCATTACAACTATTAGCCAAGTTACCTTTGAAGTAGGGTCCATAGGGCAGTTTAATATATAAAGAACCATAAATACAGTGAATGCAATTACACCACCATAGATATGAGGTAAAAAGCCCTCAAACCAATAGAAAATTGAAAATAGAAAGAATATTTGTACCCCTAGTAGTAAAAGTATAAGTCCTGAGCGACTAAATATCATTTTGAATATCCCGTGCTTGCTTTTCTCTAAAAGACGCATACCAGTGTCTTTTTTTTCATTATCAATCATTCTGATCTCCTTTCAAATATTATGCTAGCTTCTCTAATTTTTAAAAGCTATAAGATTAAGTATATTCTATAAAGCCTTAAATGTAAAGATGATTTTGTAGAATATGTGTAGTTTTGTAAAAAAAAATCACTATTTCAGGGACAAAAGCTCTGGAATAGTGATGTGATATATTTTGTGTTATTAGTTATTATGTATGTATTGACCTACTCGCTTATCCTCTATCTTTATGTGCGATATTAATACAGCTATCTCTTTATTTAGGTTTGAAAGGTCGTTAACTGTTGTATCGTGAGCAAGAATTTCTGTAGATACTTCCTTTAGCCTATTTTTGTAGTTTTTGTGAAATAGAAAATGTGAATCCATATTTGGATATTTATGCTGTTTTTGTAACTGCTCCTCGTGTGCAAAGTGTTTGTCAACGTATGATAGGAAAAATTCTAGTGTAGGCTTTACTGTAGCTCTACCCTTACCCAAGGCACAAGCATCCATTAATGTATTTACAGCATTAAAAAGCTCTTTATGTTCAGTATCTATGATAGGGTTTCCCGTTTCTAGTTCCTTTGTTAGTTCATATTTCATTGTTTAATTTCTCCACTTCTATATTAATAAATTTTATTTGTAACGTGTTTTGTACAAGTTGATTATAGTGTCTTGATGGCATTATGTCAAGCGAAAAAAAGCCTATTTTATGCAAAATTCTCAATACTTATGTGAAGTTTATGTTTTCCAAATTTTTACCAAAAAATTTTATATAAAATATACAAATTTGGTATGTTATAAAAGCTACGATATTTGAATAGGAATTTTATAAGCGAATGTAAGGCTTTTTTTATATCAGCCTTAATATAAGATAAATTAGTAGAAAGAGAGAGTATATTAAAACTAAAAGGGTCAATATCAAAATATATTATTGTCTATATTTGTATCTTTGAGCTTTTATTTACTTCTAATTTAATATTTACAAATATAATAATATTTGAAGAAAAATAAACCACATTACATTATAGCTAGTAATACTGCAAGTATAACAATTATCATAAGAGATATTACAGGATTAATTGATATTTTAGTAAAATTTTCTCCATTTTTCTTATATAGATTTAATCATATAAGAAAACCTTATTATTGCAAAAGGATTTCTTGCTTCACAAACCTATGTAAAACGCTAGTCATTTTTTATTTTTTCCTTATAGCAACTAAATACAAAAAAACACATATTTATACTAATAATAAAGTCATATATGTGTTATCATTAGTATATATACTTATTTATAAAGGGAGTTATTTAAAATGTCAATGTTTTCACCAGATTCAAAATTTATGAGAGCTATGAGTCGAATAGCAGATTTAATAATACTTAATTTTATTTATGTATTAACGTGTATTCCTATTCTTACAATAGGTGCAGCTAATACAGCCTTGTATACTGTAGCTTTTAAAATTGGTACAAAAAAAGAAAATGGAATTATTAAAGAGTATTTTAATGCCTTTAAGGATAACTTCAGCCAGTCTACTAAAATATGGTTAGTATATTTATTAATAGGAGTGACAGCATTTTTTAACATCTGTCTATTTTATGTAATGCAAGGGAGCTTACACTATCTATTTATAGTATTTATGATAATATTCGCCTTACTTATCTGTATGGGCTCTTACACCTTTCCTCTACTAAGCCAATTCAATAATAGCTCAAAGCAGGTTATGAAGAATGGATTAATACTTAGCTTTGCCTATTTACCAAGAACAATAGCTATGGTAATTCTAAATATATTGCCATTTGTTCTTTTAAGTGTAAATATACTAACATTTTTTTATTCGGGCTTTATATGGATAGCAATATATTTTTCAGCAATAGCCTATCTAAATTCACATATTATAAGAAAAGTTTTTGCCCCCTATATGCCAAAGGATATATTAAAGGAGGATGAGTAAAAATGATTATTCGTCAGATAAAAAAAGAAGAGAAAAAAAGAGTAAATGAGCTTTTTGCTGTCGCTTTTGAGCAACCACTAGAGAATGGACCTATGGACGATGAAGACAACAATAAAATCCACACATGGGCGGCTTTTGAGGATAATGACATAAATATGATTAGCACTTTTAGTGTAAGTGATTTTGATATAAGCTTTGATGGCAACAGGTGCAAGATGGGTGGAATAGGTGGTGTTGCAACATTACCTCAATACAGGCGTCAGGGCGGTATTCGTGGTTGCTTTGAAAAGGCAATACCTACAATGTATGCTCAAAATTATGATTTTTCATATCTATATCCATTTTCTACAGCCTATTATCGCAAGTTTGGATATGAAAATTGTGTACAGAAATATCATCTAACAATAGATTTAGGATTATTAAATCCAGAAAAGACAGACGGATACTTTACTATGGTAGAAGACGGTACTTCTAATGTAAAAAATATAATGCAAATAGATAGTGTATGGGAAAAAAGATACAATATGATGGTTTTGCATAGTATAGATGATTATGATTGGGTTGTAAAAACAGATCCAGCTAAGACACTTGAATTTTTATACATATATTTTGATAAAAATGATAAGCCTCTTGCCTATACAGTATTTCGTATGCAAAACGAGAATGACGGAAGAAATCTACTATGCTCACGCTTCTCATTTGTGAATAAAGAGGGCTTTATGGGACTAATGGGACTGTTTAAAAGCTTATCCTCGGATCACAAATATGTAAAGCTTGTATTACCAAGTGAAACAGCTATGCAGTATTTATGTAATGAATGGTCAATGGGAGCTGCTTTGTGGCAAATACTCCCTAGTGGTATGGTTAGAGTTATTAATGTAAAAAGTGTTCTAAAAAAAGCTAAATACATAGGTGACGGAATAGTTAATATTCAAATAATTGATACACAGATAAGAGAAAACAACGCCACATATAGATTGAAATTTGAAAACGGTAGGGCAATAAGTGTAGAGCCTACAGAAAAAGAGCCAGATATAAGAATGCCTATAAATATATTTTCTGCATTAATAAGTGGAGTATCCGCATTTGATGAGGCTAAGGGATATATGAATGGTATAGAAGTACTTACAGATAATACTTCCATTGAAAGAGTATTTTATAAAAAACCTCTTATGATAGCCGACTATTTTTAATTAAAATTAAGCTAAAAAATCCCCATATTTACATTCTGATTTAATCAGATATATAGATATGGGGACTATTATTTTTTTTCTAAAAAGGGGTAAGCCGATGTCACTAATGACATCGGCTTTTTAAAGTGGTATTAATTATATATTATAAATGATTGATTGATTGATAGGATTATTATTTTAATTGAGCATTAGCTGCATCTACAACCTTATTTATTCCAGCTTTTTCTAGCTCACTTAGAAATACAGGAAGAACTTCCTCTGGGTTAACCGCACCTGACATAAGGTTAAATGCGTATTTTGTGTAAGGAGAAGTAATAGCTGCTGCCTCTGCTGAAAGCTCAGATGAATCAAATTGGTAAGCACCGTATGGTAGAGATTCAGCTGACTCATAGTAAGCTGCAAAGTCGCTCCAGTATGAGATACCCTCATCTGATGTTGGAGGTAGTAGGCGAATATTACCTAGACCATTTCTCCATGGGCTATATTGTGAACGGTTTTCATCAATAAATGTTATTGTGCCGTCAGCATTTTTCTCATAAGTATAACCCTCTGTACCATAGTTAAGCATTGTCATAACCTTAGGGTCAGAGTTTAGAAGATTTAGGAACATAAGTGCACGTTCTGGGTTCTTTGATGAAGCTGAGATAGCCATCATAGCACCTTGACCAGATGTACAATCCATATAAGCTGCTGTTTCAGGAATCATACGACAGTCAATTCCACGAGCCTTTGAATATTCTATTTCACATCCAAAAGCGTATGACTGTGTACCGATTAGATATTCAGCACTTGCTCTTGTAGCTGTTCTGTAATCGTTTGCAGTGCCTACGTTTTGACAGGATGGTGAGATGTAGCCCTTTTGAGCATACTCGTATGTCTTCATAGCGAATTTCTTAAACTCTTCTGTGCCGTATTTGTTTACTATCTTCGCACCAATATCTTTTGAAGGATGGTCAGCATCATAGTAGTATGATAGGACATTTGCACCTGGTAGGTCACCAGTTACAATTGCTGTATGAGTAACTGTTCTTTCTAGAACTGCTGGCTCTATTAGTAGTGGGTAAAAGTCATTACCATATTTATCCTTTGCTTTCTTAAGCATCTCTTCAAATTCTGGTGAATAGTAATCAAGACCCGCTGCACATACAGCGTCTACATCGTATCCAAGCTCTGCAAGGCGTGTACCGTTTACGTCCCAGCAGTTTTGTGTAGCAGTATCCTTTAGGGCTGGAACAGCATATATACCATTACCGTCTATACCGTTTGTTTTTGCTAAATCCCAAATGTTTTCTGGTATAATTCTTTGAATTTCTGTACCATATTTTGGAAGCATATCATCAAGCTTTACCCAATAACCGTCTTTTGCATATTTGTTATACTCGTTTGCTGACCAGTTACATGTAAAGTAAATATCTACATCATCGCCTCCAGCAAGAGCTGTTGGAACAGTTGTATCAAAATCTCCCCATGTACCCCAAATAGGCTCTAGTGTAACATTAAGCTTATCACCAAGATACTTATTAAGCTCTGTCATAACCTTCTTTGAAGCCTCTGGCTGAACTGAACTGCCGTGTAACCACATTCTCAATGTGACAGGTTTTAGCTTTTCTTCTTTCACCTCTGTTGTTACTTCTGATTTGCTTTCTGTTTTTGTGCTTTCAGTAGTTGTATCGGTTTTTCCGCCACAAGCGGTCATACCAAGAACCATTACCAATGAAAGCGCAGCTGCTAAAAATTTTTTCATCTTAAATTTCCTCCATTTATATTATATTGTCAAACAGTTTTTCTACTGTATGATCTTCTAGAATTATAGGCTGTTAGCCCTTTACTGAACCTACTGATAAGCCTGCTACTATGTAGCGTTGGAAGAATGGATATACACAAGCTATTGGTACTACAATTAGTACAACAAGAACCATTCTAAGTGATTGTGTAGGAGCTTTCATAGATTCCTCTATTGCTGATGCACCAAGAGATGCAGACATTTGATTTAGATACTGAACATTGTTTTGAAGCTCCATAAGTAGTGCCTGTAGTGGTTGTAATATCTTATTACGTTTTATGTATAATAGAGATAGATACCACTCATTCCAAAATGCTAGAGCATTTAAAAGAGCTATTGTTGCAATACCAGGCTTTGCTATAGGAGTAACTATTCTAAACAAGGTTGAATACTCACCACTACCATCTATTGTTGCCGCTTCTATAAGCTCCATTGGTATCGAGCTTTTGAAGAAGGTACGCATAATGATGATATTAAATGGATTTACAAGAAGTGGAACGATAAGCGCCGCGTAATTCTCTGTAAGTCCTAGTACCTGTGTACAGACTATATATGTTGGAACAAGTCCACCACCAAATAGCATTGTAAAGAAGCTTAAGAAGTTAAAGAAACCTCTATATTTAAAGTCTGGTCTATAAAGTGCGTATGAATATAATCCGCATAGGAATGTACTTAGGACTGTTCCTATTACTGTTATAAAGATACTGTTGAAATATGATCTCCAAATTTGTGGGAGCTTATCGAATGCGTATTTAAAAGATTCTGTACTCCAAGCTAGAGGTCTAAAGGAATATCCGATTGTTCGTATAGACTCTTCTGATGAAAAAGCTATGATTATAACAAATACAAACGGGATAATACAACATAGACAAAAAGCCGCTAGTATTATATGTATTATAATTTCTGTACTCAAGCTCACTGAGTTTAATCTTTTGGGATTTAATTTTTTAATTTTTTTATTTTTTTCAGACATGATTAACCTCCTTAGAACATAGCACTGTCAGAATCTATCTTATTTACAATGGCGTTAGCGGTCATAATACATATAAATCCGAGAACGTTTTGTAGTAGACCCGCAGCGGCGCTCATACTTATGTCACGAGTAACCATAAGAGCACGGTACACATAGGTATCAATAACCTGCGTGACAGGTATTAATGCTCCGTTTTGCATAGGTACGTTATAGAACAGTCCAAAATCTGCATTGAAAATCTTTCCGACATTCATTATGAATAGTATGCACATCATTGTCTTTAGGTGAGGAAGAGTTACATAAATAATTTGCTTCCATTTTGTAGCTCCGTCAATAGCCGCCGCCTCATATTGTGATGTATCTATTCCAGTTATAGCTGCAAGGTAAAGAACAGTTGAGTAACCAACGTTTTTCCACAGATTTGCAAATACTATTATGAACGGCCACGGTTTAGTTGTTGTATACCAAGAAACTACCGCTTCTCCTGCCGCTTTTTGTGCCATAGGTATCATACCGTATTGTGCATCAATAAAAGCGTTTAAAAAATAGCTGACAACTACCCAAGAGAGAAAATACGGGAAGAACATAAGTGTTTGATAGGTTTTCGCCATAAACTTTTTTGTTATCTCGTTTAGCATTATCGCAAAGGCAACTGGAATGATAACGCCTAGAATAATAAATACTATATTGTACGCAAGTGTATTGCGGAACATTATGTACGCGTCGTCGGTCATAAAAAGGAATTTAAAATTATTAAGACCAGCCCATTTACTATTCATTAGATTACTTATAAATGATGGATTCCTAGGATTTATTTTGTAATTCTTGAAGGCAAGAACTATGCCACCCATAGGTAAATACCTTAAAAGAAGTAACCAAATAGCTGTTGGTGCTACCATTGTAAGAAGTACCATATTTTTCTTATTTTTTTGCCACCAATCAGAAAAACAGGTATGCTTTCTCTTTTTGAAGCTTTTTATTTTACGCTCCATACTATCTCCTCCTTTTGCTGTTTTCACTAGTTTTATTTATATAACAGCTAAATCTTTATATATATTCTACCAAGTATACTAGTCTAAGTCACGATATGGCTTTGCTTTTTATTGTATGTAGTTGTTGCTTTTGCTTATTTTAGTGTTTTTTTCAGTACATACATAGTAATTAGATATAATATAGTAAAGAACTTTTGTGTAATATAACGAAAAGAATTAAATAAAGTGACTCTATGAGCTTATTAAATTATACTTATCTCTGATTGATAATATACAAAAAAGGCAACAAATAGTTTACTATCTGTTACCTTTTAACTATTTTAAGTATTTATATTTATAAGCTGTTTCTATATTCATTGGCGCTTATACCCACAAGCTTTTTAAAGATTTTAGCAAAATGAGCAGTATCCGCATAGCCAACTTGCTCACTAATATCCCCTATTCTAAGCTTTGGATCTTCTAATAGCTCCTTTGCCTTTTCCACTCTTATTTCGTTTAGTATATCATAAAAGCTTTTTTCCGCATATTTATTTAGTAGCTTTGAAAGGTGCCATTGTGAAACATAGCATTGATTAGCTACATCCTGTAGTGTCAGCTTTTCCCTATATGCCGACCTCATAAAGCTAATCGCTTGATTTACAATAAAGCTTCCCGCATTGTTTGAATGTTCATTTTCGTATACCAGCTCGCTGTCACCCTTTTCCTGTGATTTGGGTGATAATAGCTTTAGCTTCTCAGTCATTGTCTCTAAAGCTTCGTTAATCTCATTCATTTTTGATGGCTTTAAGAGAAATCTTGTTACTCCTAAATTAATTGCTTCCTGTGCGTATGAAAAATCACGATAGCCAGTAAGGACAGTAATTTGCATATCTGGAAATTCGCTCCGTATACCTGCAACCATTGTTAAACCATCCTTTCCAGGCATACGAATATCTGTAAACAATATATCGGGATGTAGTTTTCTTATTAGTTCTGCTCCCTCTTCACCATTACTTGCCGTTGCAATTACCTCGCAGTCATAATCTGCCCACTTTACAACCCTTCGCAAGCCCTCAACTATAATATTTTCGTCATCTATTAATATAACTTGATACATCTTCTTCTCCTAATTTTCATTTAATTTCATAGCTTTTTCGATTACTTCCTCAGCCGTAATATTTCCCTTTATAAATTCCTGTATATTATAGAAAAGTGATATTTTTGCTTCTCCTAATATGGTATCCTGTACAGGTTCCGTAAATTCTGTAAATGACGTATTTGCCTCTGCAGCAGATTTTTGAAGAGGATTAAGCTTGTCTGGGTTGACTCCACTTATAAGAGCTGTGGATTCTGTTGTTACAAATGTTCCAAGAATTTCTTCTGAGGTCATATGAAATACAAATTTGACAGCAGCCTCTCTTTTTTCTGGGTCATCCCAAGCCTTTCGTGTAATGAAATAACCCATTGAAATTCCGCCTATTGCGTGTGAAGCTAATCTCTCATTTTTACCTGGCACATACGACACAAGAATGTTTTCTATGTTCTCTGGATAATGTCTATTTAGGTAGCCTACCTTCCACGAGCCGTCTAGTAAAAATGCCGCGTTTCCACGTGCAAACATCGCAACTGTTTCAACATCTCTTGCAATTAGTGTATTTTCAGGGAAATATCCACTATCATATAAGAATTTTATATCATTTAAGCCATTAATCCATTTTTGCGAGGTTTCGTTAATAACAAGCTTGTCGTTACTATCAATTATTGGTAAATCAAGATGATTATGAACATTTCCGTTGTTCATAACTGCAAATTCAAACCAATAATGGGGTATTTCAAATAGAGAACAAGCAATTGGTGTGTACCCATTATTTTTTATCTTCTCACAATCTTCTAGAAAGCTATTCCATGTATAGTCAGCACCTGGAACATCAACACCACATTTATCCAAGACCTCCTTATTGACAAACAAGGTTTCCCAAAAACCTGTTGCAGGTACTGCGTAGTGCTTTCCATCTGGAGCAGTTTTTATTAATTTCTGCTTCATATTTGTTGCATAATCTGGATATTTTTCTCGAATTTCTTCTATAGATACTACTTTGTTTGCATTAATAAAGGGATTAGCATCGGCATTTGAAAAATAGAATAATACATCTGGCTCACTTCCAGTCATAAAGTCTGATATAACCCTCTCCTTCCAATGCTCATTTGAAATTTGTGATAAATCTATAACTTTATTACCAGTTGCCTCTTCGTAAGAAGTAACAGCATCTTCAAAGCTTTTTCTGTTACCATCATCACCACCGTACGAGGTCATTACCTTTATAGTTGTAGTATTATTTTCTTCTTTGCTTTCTGAAATACAAGCTTCGTTTGATGTACAACCCACAAGAATAAGTAATACTAGAGAAATTAGTACAAAATCTATTATTTTTTTCATAGTGGGCTCCTTTCATTATTTTTTTCTGTAGCTGTAGAAAATATTATCTTTACAAGTATTGTATTTTCGTCGGTTTCTGTAAATGTGAACATACCGTTTTCGCCATATATTAGTTTAATTCTTTGATATACGTTTTTTATGCCTACTCGCGTAATTTCTTCATTACTCGAAAGCATACTATTTATTTTTTCCTTATCACTTTCTGATAACCTACCATCATGCTCTACCTCTAAAACAATATTTTCGTTATCTAAATAGGCTCGTACCCATAGCTTACCGCCACGATTTTCCGTAATATCATGTTGAATAGCATTTTCAACTATTGGCTGTAAAATAAGTCTTGGTACCAAAACTTCAAGTGTAGAGTCATCAATTTCCTTATATACATGAAAGCTGTCACCTAGACGAACCTGTATAATATATAGGTATGCGTCAATATAACCTAGCTCCTCATGCAAGGGAATTTGAGTACGTCCTTTTCTATCAAGGGCTGCACTCAGCATAGTGGAAAGAGCTTCAATCATATTACTAACATTTTCATTATCAGCGAGACGAGCTTCCCAATTAATTATTTCCAGCGTATTATTTAAAAAGTGTGGATTTATTTGTGATTGCAGAGCTTTTATTTGAGCCTTTTGTGTAGCCTGCTGTTCCAAATACGAGCGTTCAAATTGCTTTTTTAATTCTATTGACATTTCATTAAAATGCTCATAAAGCTTACTAAATTCCATATTGGGTGATGTTTGCAAAATCTCGTATCCTCTATTTCCATTTTCGACTGTTTGGTACGCTCGAACAATAGTTTCTATAGGTGCAGTAATGTGATGATGAAAAATGCCAATTACAATAAACAAAAGAGGAAGAACCATAAGCATTAGAACAAGTGCCAGCCATAAAATCCACATATTCTCTTTTATTATTGAATGATTTGTAAGTGTAAATATAAATTCTATTTTATGCTCATCAATATTTAATAAATAATATACGTCGGGATTGTATAGCAGAGTCTTATTTGTTGGCTCAATAGAAAAATCATTTAGAAAAAATGATGCATTATCTAGTGTGATTTGAGTATCCTTTATTCCAACAATACCATCTAGTGACTGAAATATAATACTAGGGTCAAAAATCATAACAATAGAGGCGTATGGTCTAAAATGACTATCAAATAAATTCCTTGCAAGATATAGCGAATCATCAACCATTATGAATTTTGTATCGGTGTCGGCAAGCTTCATAATTGAGTGTATTTCTGGAACATTTTCCTTGCATTTTTTAAGTAAATCATAGCTATTCATATCGCAGTTTAAAACATAAGTGTTAGCGTCAATATTCTCATCCCAAAAGCTTACATAGACAGCCTGATATTTATTTTTGCGAGAAAAATTTCTGCTTAAATATTCATTTATCGTTTGATATAAGCTTACATTATCACTATTTTCAGTATATATTCTATAGGCATTTCTTATAGCTCCATCGTATGAAACATTTTTTGAATCCTGTATAGCATCCTGTAGCTGTAGCTGAACTTGCTTAATTGCATACTTTGTATTTGCATCTAATTCCTGTTCGGAAAGCTTTTTATAGCTTTTTCCAATTAAAGCTCCTGACAAGGACATAATAATTATTATCGGCAAAATCCAGCACAAAAGAATTATTAAAAGCAGTCCCCTTTTTAATGAAAATTTCTTATTATTAATTGTAATCACCATCAATATTTATAAAAATTTGTTTTTAAAATTATATAAATATATGCCGAAGAACCTACCCTTATTTTTAAAGAATAGGTTCTATGTATATATTATAGCTCTAAGGCTTTTCTCCATATACTTATATAGTCTTTAGGGTCAGCCTCGTTTTCACCCTCCGCTGCAAAACGTAGTAGAGGTTCTGTACCTGAAAATCTACAAATAACCCAGCTTCCATCCTTAAAATAAACCTTACAACCGTCATTACGATTTATGTGGTCAATTTCTTTGTTAAAGCTTGGAATTTCTTTTTTTGTAAATAGTATATCCTCAAGCTTTTCCCTGTGCTTTTGTGTCATTGTAAATTGACAGTCCTCATAGTATAGATAGCCGTATTTATCTGTTATTTCCTTATAAAGCTCCGAAACGGACTTTCCCGTTACTGCTAGCATTTCGACAAGTATGGCTGAAGAGTATATACCATCCTTTCCTGCAATATGTCCCTTAACAGCCATACCACCCGATGATTCCCCACCGATAATAGCTCCAGTTTCTGCCATCTTTGCAGATATATGTTTAAATCCAACAGGTACCTCGTAGCAAGTTTGTCCAACCGCATTTGCCATTCTGTCAAGGAGATGTGTTGTTGAATTATTTCTTACACAAGGTCCCTTCCAACCACGATAATTAAGTAGATAGTAGTACAAAAGTACGAGAAGAGTATTAGGATGCAAATAATTTCCTTTTTCATCTATAACACCCAGTCTATCAGCATCTCCATCGGTTGCAACACCCAAATTACAGTGGTTATCAATAACATAATTAGAAAGCTTTTTTAATCCATCTGCACTTGGTGCTGGCATTTTACCACCAAACAAGGTATCGTGTTGCTCGTTAATGACATCAACATCACATCTGCACGTCATAAGTATAGTACGCAAGCTACTTTGACTTACGCCATACATAGGGTCAACAGCAATTCTTAGCTTAGAATTTTTTATCTTTTCAACATCTATAAATTTGAGAATACTGTCTATATATTCATTAAATGGATATTCTTCTGTTATGATACCCTCTTTTATGCCCTCATCATAGTCTACTATTTTAATATCATCCTCAGTTACCAAAGCCATTTGCTCTTCTATTTTTCCTGTAACGACTTGGTCAGCGTCACGACCTCCCTCGGTAAAGACCTTTATACCATTGTATATTGCAGGATTGTGACTTGCAGTTATAGCTATTCCATAGGGAAGTCCAAGATTTTTTACTGTGAACATTATTAACGGAGTAGGTGAGGAACGATTTATAACATAGGGCTTAAATCCGTTACCTGCAAGTACTTCTGCTGCCCAGTGAGCAGCTTCCTTTGAAAGAAACCTTCTATCATAGCCTACGCATATTGTAGCATTTTCATAGCCCTCTAGCTTCATAAGCTTGCATAGTCCTGTCATTACTAGTTGGATATTTTGTTTTGTAAATTCATCGCCTATTATAGCTCTCCAGCCGCCCGTTCCAAATTTTACCATTTAAAAAACTCCTCTCCCGATATATAAATCAAGATATATTAATTTTAACCCATAATTACATCTACATTACAAACGCTACCACTTGGCATAATAGGAATAGCTTTAACTTCCTTACCATCAACAAAAATTGATTTAACTCCCTTTTGTACGCCGTTTGGATTTGTAACCTTAATTTCGTACTTAGCACCTCTCCACCTACGACTTACGCTAAATTCCTTCCAATCAGCAGGAATGCAAGGGTCGATTATAAGCTCATTAAAGTCTGGTCTTACGCCTAGAATATATTGTGTAGCTGCGTAGTAAGCCCAACCAGATGAGCCTGTCATAAATGGATGACGCGCTCTGCCAAAGGCTGTATGGTCACGACCAACAATAAACTGACAATAGGAATAAGGCTCGCTTTCACGAATTTCTATTTTATCATTTTGTAAAGCAGGACATAATGCATTATAAAACTTCATAGCTCTATCACCACGACCTAGCTTTGCCTCTGCAACCCACGCCCAAGGATTAGGATGACTAAATATAGAGCCATTTTCCTTTAGACCAGGATAAACTCTTGTTACAAAGCCTATATCGTCATTTCTAGTAACAAAGCAAGGGGCATTTAGCATTAAGCCATAGGGAGTGTATAGATATTCATCTACGGCATCCATAGCTGATTTACCTCTCTCATCACTAGCAACACCGCTAACAACAGCCCAAGTATTAGATTCCATATGAACCTTGCCCTCTGTATCGGCTTGAGTACCTATTTTGTGGTTATTTGCAGTAATACCACGAATATACCATTTGCCGTCCCATAGTACATCCTCACATACTTTTTTTACCCTTTCACCCATTTGTGTATAGTGGGTAACATCTTCATTTCTATTTAATTCCTTTGCCAATGCAATAAAGTTCTGTATAGCCCAATAATGCAGATAACTAACCATTGAGCTTTCACCACCACCTAGATTTAGGCAGTCATTCCAGTCAGCACGTAGTCCCTTACATATACCATTAATACCTACTTGCTTTGCTGAAAATTCAAGTATATGCTTTATATGCTCATATACTGTTCCCTCTCCTCCATCAGCGTATGTTATAATCTCGTCCACAAAGTCATTATCACCTGTCTCACGAATATATTGTACGATACTTGAAACTAGCCACAGGGCATCATCAGCACAAGCATCACTAAGTCCGTGAACAATAGAATTTTTATCAGGAGTAGGTATTACAGTTGGCGATTTAAAGTTATCCTGCTTATAATCTGGTTCAAACCAACGTGGTTCAAATAGATGCAGTCCATAGCCCTGTGTTGTAAGTGCACGTAATAACTCGATTATACGACTACGACATTTTTCGGGATTTGAATGTGGAACCATCATAGCATCTTGAGCTGTATCACGATAACCCAAGCCCGTCCTACCGCCAACCTCTATAAATGATGAAAAGCGTGAAAACATAACATTAATTTCGCTCTGATATAGATTCCATATATTTAGCTCAGTATTCATACCCTCATTTGGAGTATTAACCTGTAGGCAGCCTAGCTTATTATCCCAAAATTCTACTATTCGGTCAAAGTCCTCATCTATACGTTTTTCGGTATACTTTTGACGCATTTTTTTACCAGTCTCAAGGTCTCCCTCGCCTAGTAAGTAAATAAGTCTTGTTTCCTCTCCAGGCTTAAGTGTTATATTTTTTTTAAGGCAAGCACAATGATTTCCGCCCTTTTCATAAGAGCTATTACATTCACCTGTCTCAACCGTAAGGGGATTGCGTTCTGTACGATATGAGCCTATAAATTTATCACGCAAGCAGTCAAAGCCATCTGGCTCAAAGCTTGAAGTGAAGTATTGGTAGCCGTCCTCTTCATAGTAAAGGTCGTGTTCAATAACACCATCCTCATACCTACTTCCCGCTGCATATAAGCTCATCTGAAAGTTGCGATTATCCATATCTATATGATGAAAGCTAAATTCTAGGTATGAAAATACCGAAAGATTTCTTTGCTTATCTGAAGTATTTTTTAGTCTTACATCTATAAATTCTACGGGGTCATCCATAGCAACAAACATTTTTTGTTCAGCCTCTATATCACTATAATTAGACTGATATTTTATGTAGCTTAAGCCATGCCTACAGGTATAACATTCTTTCTTTTTACCAACTGGCTGCCAAGAAATACTCCAATAATCATTTGACTCATTATCTCTTATATATACATAATGCCCTGGCATATCCATTGGAACAGCGTTTGCCCTAAAGCGAGTAATTCTGTGATATTCGGGTGACTTGTATAGTAAATATCCCCCAGCAGTATGATTAAATACACCATACATATCCTTTAAGCCTATATAGTTTGTCCACGAAACAGGTAAGTCTATTTTATTAATGACATATTCACGGTTTTTGTTATCAAAATAGCCATATTGCATAGTATTTCCTCCCAAAATATAATTTACTTTATTTTAAGTATACAATCATAATTTTCGGTTTGCTATGGATAAGAATGCACTTTATTGTATTTACTTGTAATTTTAGTAAAATAAAGCAAAAAACGAAAAATATTGCACAATGGCAAAATTTATATTTGTGTATTTTGATATAAACTACGTTTAAATGGAATTTATATAATAAAAAATAGATAGTAAGCAAAAACCTACTATCTATATTATATATTTACTATATTTAAAATCAACTATTTTTTGTCATATTTAATCATTTTTGCTAGTGAATAAGCGTCATATTTTATTTGTGTGAGAAGTAGCCTAGCATACATATAAAAATTATTTTATATTACTAGTTTTATTTTGTTTCCATTTACACCCTTTATAATATCTAGTCTTGTAGGAATTGTTTCGGAAAGCTTATCAATATGAGAAATTATTCCCACTAATCCGTGACTTTTTTGAATACCCTCCAAAACATCAAGAGCATCATCTATAGAGCCATCGTCCAGCGAGCCAAAGCCCTCATCAATAAACATTGCCTCTAATCGAGTTCCTCCACTTTGAGCTTGTACGACAGTCGAAAGACCTATTGCAAGACATAGAGCAACAAGGAATTTTTCTCCACCAGAAAGTGTTGTAACACTTCTTTTTTCATTTGTTCCTGTATCCAAAATATCAAGCTCTAGTCCTACCTTTCTTTTGTTTCCCGATGCCTCATAGCTTCTCAAAAGCTGATATTTTCCTCCGTGAACATTTTTTAAAAGCTCATTTGCTGTGGCAGTTATGCTTGAGAGCATTATACCTAATACATACCTTTGTAGGCTCATTCCTGTACTTGGATTTAGCTTTCGTACAAAATCAGTATTACTATCAGCTTCTATCCTTTCACTCTGATATTTCGTATATCTTTTTTTAAGCTCATTATAAAGCCTTTCCCTTGCTATAAAATCAGACTTTATTCGAGATAGCTCAGACTTCTTCTCAGTAAATTCTACCTCAGACCTCTCCTTTTCCGCTTTAAGCTTTTGCATATCGGGCTTTTTAATTTCATTAACCTTTTTTAGCTGAGCCTCATAGCCATCCCTTGCAGATTTTTTTTCTGATTCGTACTCAGAAATTTCAAGGCTTTTCCTTTTAATGATTTCTTTATCTACAAGTACAGCTAAAAATTCATCATCATTTGCAAAACTGTTTTTTGCAAGCAGCTTTCTAAAGTTCTCTCTTTCAAGCTCGAGCTTTTGGATATTTTCTTCGTTTTTCTTTTGTAAATCAATAAAATGTTGCTCTGCTGCTGAGGCTCTTTTATTTACATCATCAAGTCTAAATGTAATCTCTTCATCCTGCTTTTCGTAATCAGCTATAAGAGTTTTAATTTTGCGTATCTCTTTACTTAGTGTCTTATAATCATCAATACCCACAATAAGTCTATTCGACATAGCCCTATACTCTGCGTTTTCATTATCGTATTCCTCTTTAGTCTTTTGTAGGTCTTCGTTTGCCTTATTATAGTAGCTTTCTGCAAGCTTTTGTCTTTCTTTTTCTTCAGAAAGCTTTTGACTAGTAGAATTTATTTTTTCGTTTGCACTATCAACATCATCCTTTGAAATATTGCAGTCCTCGCTCGTTTTTGCAAGTGATGGATGAATTTTGCTTCCACAAACAGGGCAGGGTGCATTGGGCGCTAGCTCCCTTGCTAAGATACTAGCAATATTGGCAGTGTACATTGTACTTATTCTTGTATATTCACTAACTGCATCATTATTAGCAATTCTAGCCACTTCCCATAGCTTTGATGCGTTTTCCCAGTCTTTTTTTAGTCTCTCTGTCTCCATATCCTTTTTTTTGTATGTATTAAATATTGTTGCCAAATGTTTCCTTTTTTCTTCTATCTCCGAATATAGCTTAATGGAGTCATTTAATCTTGAAAGCTGTAGTTTATCATCCTCATAGACATCTTTTTTGTTTCTATGATTTTTTTTAGCTTCTGCTATTTTCTCTTTTTCATTCTTTATTTTATCAAGAGAACTCTTTGCCTTTATAAATTCTTCTCCTGAGCTTTTACAGATATTACTTATACTATGGAATAAATTATAGGCCTCTCTCATAGAATCTGCCTTTTCAGATAAGTTAAGCTCTTTTTTCTTTATCTCAAAGTCATTAGCTTGTGACTGAAGTCTATCAAGCCTTGTCTTATAGCTCTCAAGTGTAGCATAAATTTCGTTATGCTTTATAGCCTCCTCATATATTTTTGAAGAGCAAATTTTTTTCTTTTCTATAGCATCTAAATTAGTTGATAAGGTCTCAATTTCTGCTGATATGGCTTCATTATTGATTTTTAGAGCTTCCAAAGTTTCGCACCCATATAAATCCAGCTTGCTTTTTATGTCATTATACTCAAAATCAAGTCTTTTATTTTCACTTTCAACCTTTTCCTTAATCATAGAGACTATTTTCCCCCATTTATCAGCGTGAAATAGACTTGTAAGTATCTTTTCTTTATCCTCTGAGTTAGAAACAAGTAATTTTTCAAACTTTCCCTGTGGCAAAATTACAACTTGACAAAATTGATCATAGGTAAGACCTATAATATCTTCTGCTTTTTTGTTTATAGCTGTCTTTTTAGGGTTTTCAAAGAGTGGCTCAAAATTTCCGTTCCTAAGAATTTCGCATCCATCGTACTCACTCATATTTTTTCTGCCATATTTTAGCTCTCTATGAAATTTATAAGTGTTTCCTCCACTTTCAAAAATATATTCAACAAAGGTGCTTTCCGTTAAAGGTGCGGATTTACACCTCATCACCTCAATATCTCCTCTTAGTCCACCGCTCGATTTTCCAAAAAGAGCATAGCAAATAGCATCTAGTATTGTTGTCTTTCCAGAACCAGTTTCACCACTTATAAGAAATATCCCCCTTTCACTTAATTCCTTAAAATTAATATATTGCTCATCAATATACGGTCCAAAGCACTTAAATCTTATGGAAACAGGCTTCATTTCTAATCCTCCTCTTCTTCAATTTTTTCCAATGTATTTTTAAATAAATTAATCTGCTCATCGTTCGGAATAAAATCATATTCCTCCTCTAGGAATTTAATCATTATATCTGTCTCATTCATTTTACCCAGCTTGTCGACTGTTATTGATGATGCTTCATTCATAGAGTTAAAGCTTTTTCCATAAAGCTCGAGAATGAACGGAAATTTTACCTTCAGCTCCGATAAAAGGGTAAGATTTGCTATTCTATCTGTTACAGTTATCTTTAGATAGTCATTTTTATGTCTATCCATTGACATAATTTCTTCATATGTTCCAGTTATACTTCTTCTGTCGTGGTTCATCTCTAATTCAATGGGGATTTGTGCTTTTGTGTCCGTATCAAATATAATTACTTGCTTTGTGTGGTTTTCTTCATTTCCAAAAGAATACTTAATTGGCGAACCCGAATATCTTATATGCTCATTTATAATTTGAGGCTTGTGTATATGTCCGAGGGCAACGTAATCAAAACCATCAAAAACATCCTTTGAAACTGCTGTCGCTGTACCAACCTTGGCAGCACGGTCCGACTCGGATAGCTCCGCATTTACAATATAGGAATGAGAAACTGCTATATTAACCTTCGATTTATCCATAGACCCTCGAATATGGTCACATAAAACCATTGTGGCGTCCTCTTGAGAATTTATTTTATTGCAAAACTCAGGAAACAAGGCTATAATCTCGTCTCTATTAAAAAAAGGAATTGGGTAAATGTCTGTATTATCAAAGCTAATAGGCACAATATCCCTCGTTATCTTACCATAAACATAAAGCCCTGCTGTCTTTAAAAGCTCATTACAAGAAGCAAGTCTTGCAGCACTATCGTGATTACCTGCTATAACAATCATTTTTTTGTTAAGTTCTATACAAATTTTGGTAACAGCCTCATTATATATTGAAATAGCCTCTGCATTTGATACACCTGTATCATAAATATCTCCAGCACATATTATAATATCTATATTATTTGAAGCTATAATATCATATAATTGCTGAAGAAAATATCGTTGGTCATCTATCATTGTTCCTAATGCTAATGGCATACCTAAATGCCAATCAGATGTGTGAAGTATTTTCATTTTTATATTCTCCTGTTCAATATTAAATTGCAGTGATTAGTATAAATAGTAGTATCTTATTAAGCTAAGTATACAATTTTTTTTTGAAATTTTCAAATAGCTTTGATTTTATTTCTATATCTTTTTAGAAGCTAGAGCTATCTAGTCATAAATATACGTTGTAGACTTCTGATAATCTATATCAACCTAAAAAAATAGTGGGTACAGATAAAATTATAAGCAATATAATGAAGTCATTAAAAATGAAATCAGTATATTGCTTATTTCTAAGGGATAATTCTATTATATATTTAATATAATTATATCCTAGCTATTCTTTTTAACATAAATTGTATATCCCTTTTCATAGGACTCTTGTGAAATTAAATTGTTACCTGTCTTTTCACACCACAATTTTATGTCATCTGCAAAGCTTGTATCAGATACAATAGCCTTTAATATTTCACCTTTTTTTAAGGTATCAATAGAGTTTAAAAATTTAGCCATTCTATCTTGGCACTGCATTCCTGAACAGTCCACACTTTTTGAGTACTCATTATTCTTTTCAACCTCACCACTATCAGAATATCTGATATTATCGTTTACCATATTGCTATCCTTTTTGTAGTGTGTGTATTGGTAGAATCTAGTACCAGCTGGATATACGCTTACGTCATCAAAGCCCTGTTGCATCAAAATTCTTGCGGCATTATAGGAGCGAACACCTATTGCACATAGTGTAACTATTTTCTTTGATTTATCAATTTCATCTAGTCTTGAACGTAGCTGACTAAGAGGGATATGCTGTGAATTTGGAATTACAAACGCAGTAACCTCTGGATCCTCACGAATGTCAAGTAGAAGTACATCTGGATTATTTTCTATTACGTCCCAGTCAGAAAACTTAGTAATCCCTTTGAGTACGTTTTCAGCTACAAAGCCTACCATATTTACAGGGTCCTTTGCTGAGGAATATGGTGGTGCATAGGCAAATTCAAGATTTTTAAGGTCTGTAATACTTGCACCTAAGCGTATTGCAGCTGATATTGTATCAATTCTCTTGTCTACGCCCTCGTAGCCTACTATTTGAGCTCCATAAATTTTACTTCCATCAATAGAAAAAATAGCTTTTATTACCATTGGTGTAGCTCCAGGATAATAGCCAGCGTGTGAATTTTGTGTGATAATTATAGTTTTGTAGTCCTTATCCTTAATAAGGCCACGTTTATTAAGCACCTTTTCGTTTGTGCCAGTTACAGCAGCTGTAAGGTCGAATACCTTTGCTATTGATGTTCCCTGTGTACCCTCATATTTTTCTGCTCCACCAACTATATTATTGGCAGCTATTCTTCCTTGCTTATTAGCTGGACCTGCAAGAGGAATCATTGTTCTGTCCTTATATATAAAGTCCTCAACCTCTATTGCATCACCAACAGCATAAATATCACTATCAGATGTAAGAAGTGTATCATCAACTACTATTCCACCTCTTGCATTTAGTGTAAGTCCTGCCTCTCTTGCAAGCTCACTATTAGGGCGTACGCCTATTGATAGAATAACAAGGTCAACTATTATCTCTGTACCACTTGCAAGATTAATCTTAACCTTATCACCCATATCCTCAAACGAGCTTACCCCATCTCCAAGATAAAGTGAAACGCCGTTTTTCTCTATATTTCCATGTAGCATTTGAGCCATTTCATAGTCAAGCGGAGCCATAACCTGATTCATAGCCTCGACAAGTGACACATTCATACCTGTATGTCTAAGGTTTTCAGCCATTTCAAGACCTATAAAGCCACCGCCAATGACTGCAACATCCTTTACATCATCACTGTGTACAATAGCTCTTATTTTATCTGTATCTGGAACTGTCCAAAGAGTCTTTATTTTATCCGACTCAATTCCCTTTATTGGAGGACGCATAGGAGAGGAGCCTGTTGAAATAACTAGCTTATCATAGCTTTCCTCATAGCTCTCGTTTGTGTCAAGATTTTTTACAGTTACGGTATGCTTATCTCTATTTATTGATGTAACCTCATTTTTTACTCTTACATCAATACCAAATCTTTTTTTCATAACCTCTGGTTTTTGAACCAGAAGTGCATCTCTTGATTTAATTACATCACCCACGTGGTATGGCAAGCCACAGTTCGCATAGGAAATATGCTCACCTCTTTCAAGTAGTACAATTTTTACATTCTCATCTAGCCTGCGAAGTCTTGTAGCACAGCTAGCTCCGCCTGCTACACCACCAATAATAATAACCTTCTCCATTGCTTACCTCCAAAATAATCATAAAATATAAAGCTCTAATTACAGTAGCTATAGGTTTATCTCTATAAAATTAATATATCAAATTAAATATATATCTTCTGTAATATTGTCACGGAAAAGCTATAAAAAATACTACTTATATTTATCATCGTGCCATAGTATCTTGGTGTTTTTTTTAAAAAAAAGATTTTAGATTTTTATGTAGTACTTGTATTAATGAAGAAATATCTTGTAGTCATTTAGATTATATGTATTTTATGCAAGATTTAGTTTGTTTTTAAATATGTATCTTGTTACAAAGAATAGTACTAGTGAGAGAATAATAGTTAGAACTAATTGGATTAGTACACTATTGTTTAAAAGACTAAAAATTATTCTTGGGGCATTTTCAACAAAGCCCTCTGATGGGATATTATCTATCCTTAGTGAGCTTTTCATTACAGTAAATACAAAATTAAAGCCATTAATGAAGTTATTAATAATATTTATACCAATAAAGCTACATACAGACACTAAAACTCTTCTTTTTTGATTTAGCTGACCTATAGCTATGGATGAATAAAACATAAGAAACGTATAGGCAATGGTTGCTATTATACTAAGCGTGAATAAAAATATAGCTAGGGTAAATTGCAACTTATGTACTGAAATCATAGATAGAAGTTCAAATATTCTAGCGAAATATATCTGTATAACCTCTATTCCAAAGGAAGCACTAATAAGAGTTATTATTGATAGAAATACTGCTATAGACGAAGCTAGATACCAAATGCTCGAGGTTATTAGCTTTGATATTATTATTTTGTCTATGGATACTGGAAGTGTGTGAGTAAGGTATCCCTCACTTGATGTCATACTTTTATAAAATCTTGTTACACATAGACCTATTGTCAAAAACATTATTGCTATTATCATCAGTACATACATACCCATATACATATTTGTGAAAAATCCCATAAGATCCATATTTATTCTATTTTCCATAAGTCTAAATGCTATTCCACCAATCGCTGATAGTGAAAGGCTTACGATATACATAGATAGAAATATAGTATATGTACTTTTAAATTCGTATTTTATAAGTTTTCTTAGCATTTGAATACCTCCCTAAATAGAGCGTCAATACTTTTGTTATTTTCCTCTCTTATTTTGTCAATCTCGTCATCCAAAATTATTTTTCCATATTTTATAAATACCACTCTATCTAGTATCTTTTCTATGTCACTTATTAGGTGAGTAGAAATTATTACAATAGAGTCAGGGTTATAGTTTTTTATAATTGTATCAAGAATATAGTCCCTTGCCGCAGGGTCTACTCCACCTATTGGCTCATCTAGCAGATAGATTTTTGCGTTTCTGCTCATCACTAGTATTAGCTGAACCTTCTCCCTTGTACCCTTTGATAGTACAGAAAGCTTTAAATTGGTGTCTATATCTAGGTCATTTAGCATTTGTTCAGCTCGTACCGCATCAAAGTCAGAGTAAAATTCACTAAAAAACTTTACAATATCTTTAATTTTCATATTTTCGTTTAGGTAGTCTTTGTCAGGAAGATATGAAACAAGAGCCTTTGTTTTAGTAGAGACAGACATACCACAAATTTTAAGCTCACCAGCTGTTGGAGCTAGTAGACCTGCTATAGTTTTTATTAGTGTGGTTTTTCCGCTTCCATTAGGACCCAATAGTCCGATTATATTTCCCTTTTTCGCACTTAGATTTAGGTTATATATCCCAAGACCATTTTGATACATCTTTGATAGATTGTTAAGCTCTAGTATAGCCTCGTTATTTTCTATATAGCTTAGGTCGTTCATATTACTTATTCCTCCTCTATTATATTAATTATCATATTTTGAAGTTTTTCTGTGTCATAGCCAAGTAAACCCATGCTCTCAAGAAAAAGCTTTATATTATCTTGAGCAAACTGTCGTCTTACAGCTGAAATTAGATTCTTATCCTCTGTAACTAGACGACCGCTTGTTCTGTTACTGTAAAGCAGTTGTTCTTGTTCTAGATGTGCAAGAGCCTTTTGCATAGTATTGGGGTTTACACCAGCCTCAAGGGCTAAATCCCTAACCGAGGCTATCCTTGAGCCACTTTCTAGCTCACCCGACACAATGGCAAGCTTGATTGTTCTTGCAAGCTGTAGATAAATGGGTAAATCTCCACTTATATTCCAATTCAATTTATAACCTCCCTTATCTGTATTACTGTACTAGTAGAGTAATACAATAATACAGTTTTATCTTCAATTTGTCAATAGTTTTTTTACTAAAATAATTTTTTTATTTTAGTGGCAAAGTATATATGTTATTGTCATTTGCAAGAAATAATAGCTTTGGTCTAGTAAAATTACAATTAACTACATTTATTCGTTTGGTTTTGTATGTAAATCTGATTTTATATTGCTTTTTGATATTTAAGCCATTAAGTGATGCTATGTAGAAGCTCTGTTCGTTACCATAGCCACCCCTAAAAAGAAATTTAGTCTTGCTAGGAAATACCGCAAAGGCTGAGCTACCCTTAATTTCTGATGAGTATTCACTTACAGCATCAAAGCTTGTATGAGCTAGCTTAAAATCACTGTAATAATAAAACCACAGCTCATCACACTCATCAAGAAAAATCGCATAGCAATCATCTATCGGACATTCACTATTTTTCCATACTAGCTCTCCTGTATGGGAAAAAAGAGCCAGTCCGTTGTATCCATATTCGCCATATATTCCCTCATCAAAATAGCTGACAACAATACTCAGATTATTTCGAACAACACAGCCTTGAATAGCGTCACCAATACAAAAACGACGTACAAGCTTGCCGTCATTTTTTGCTATAACAGCATTTTTTATGCTAGGCTCCTCGTCAAAAAAACATCTACTGCACACAAGAAGAAAGTCATCACCTATTCGATCTACGAAGTCCACACTATCAAGTGGAATAGTACATAAGTTAAATATCTCTTTTTTCTCTACCTTAAGAGTAGTCCAATTTATTGTTATTTCTACAATTTTAACTCTTGTGCCTAGAAGTGGGAGAATTCTATTTGTAAAAGTAATTAGAAGTGTATTTTTTGATGAAATACAGTAATTTGAGAATTCTAATCCATCTAGAAAACAATCCTTTTTTATATTATCAATATTGATAAGCTTAAATACATTAATATCCCTTTTTTTAAAAAAAATATCCATTGTCATAAATATTACCTCAACTTTTCAAATAATCCTTTATTATATTTATTAATTGCATTTTTAAGCCTATGTTCCATATATTTAATCTGCATTTCCAATTCTCTTGTGCTTTTCCTTTTGTTTAGCTGTAAAAAAAGATGGTATCTATATTGAAGAGTTACTTTTTTATTATCAAATTCTATAAGCTCTCCTAGCTCCAGTCTTGCAATTTGGTCATCAAGATGTGCCATATATAAGGCATAGGAGGTATATTCCTTTAAAGGCATTCTGTAATTATACCTGTATATACTTGTTGCTCCTACAAAGGTACCCAAAATAATTGATATTAATACTTTTTTCTTCACTTTCCCTTAATTTCCCTCCCAAAAAGTTTTATTTTCATTGTACAATACACAGTATTAATTTTGTGTTAAGAAATGATATGTTTTTTATAATAATGGAAAGTTAACACGAATTTAACACTAGATATGCTAAACTATAAATAATAGAAATAACGAGTAAAAATTTCTATTAGTTATAACGAGGTTGATTTAAGGAGGAAAGGGAATTTTGAAAAAAATATTAAGTCTCATTGTGTCAATGATAATAATAGTGTCGATATTTATTACTAATGCGTATTCAGAAGAAGGGCAGTCACCTGCAATAGGTATGTCATCAATTATATCAAAAAGCCAGCACCCCAGCGGAGGCTCAAAACTATATCATGGCTATAATGAGATGATTAATGTTAACGATAATACACATTTTGGAATTAGAATAAAGGATGGAATAGGAGAAGATGGAAATGATAATATAGCGTATTGCTATGATATGCTTTTATCCTTTCCTAATTCTAAAAATCCTTTTTCTGAAGATGATAAATCTTATTTTTCAAGAATTGACAATTATCTTGGCACTTCTGATCCGCTAATAGAGAAATATGGTAAAGAGAAAAAGCAAAAAATAGCACTCGCTTTATATGTCGGTTATCCTTATGACGGATATGGAGATTATGAGCATTATTTTAAGAATAAAATTACACCTGACCAGGCAAGGTATATGATACAAAATTTAATATGGGATATTACCAATGGTACTCAATCAGAAATCACTCCTAATCCTAAAAATGACTATACTAAAGAAATGTGTGAGTATTACAATTTGCTTTACCATAAATATTTTGAGAATTTTTATGATGGTGCAGAATTTTTTAAGGCAGATCCAAAGATAATTGGAAACACTACTCTTAAAAAAAGCGGAGAAATATGGAAATCAGGACCACTTTATTTTACTGGTATTCCTGGAAGTGAGGTATATATAACCCTAAATGCCACTGATAATGAACTTGTGGTTTATCACAGCTATAGTGGAAAACCTGTTTCAGACTTTGAACCACTTCTAAGTGGAGAAGAATTTTATATAGCTACAACCAATAAGCCAATTGATCAAAAGATGGTTTTGGATTGGGATAATTGGGCGGCAAAGTTTTATTTTTATAAGCATGAAAAAGGTGGAAAGAATATTCAAAATCTAATTCGTGCAGAGCCACATCATAATCATGGACACATAGAGTATCTACTTAAGAGTGATGGCACTTCCGAGGAAATCAAAGATACTATTTTAAATATACAAGTAAATAAGAAGTGGAGCGAACCACCTCAAACAAATATGAAAATTAAGGTTCATATTTTTGCTAACGGAGAGGAGCTTTTTTACCATGAATTGGGTGAAAAAAATAATTGGAAGACAACATTCCACGTTCCTGAAAGAGATTCGTTGGGAAAGAAAATTACATATTCTGTGTTGGAATATCCTGTTCCTATAGGATATCACCCCACAATTACAGGTAATACTAAAGACGGCTTTACCATAACCAACAACAAAGAAAAAACCTCTATTTCCGTTGAGAAGGTATGGATTGGAGATAAGGCATCATCTGTAACTGTACACTTGTTTGCAGATGGTGTGAAAACAGAGAAATCTGTGATTTTAGATGACAGCAACAGTTGGAAGTATACCTTTAGTGGTTTGGATAGGAAAAATAGCGATGGATCAGAAATAAAATATACTGTTGAAGAAGAGTTGATAGACGGATATAAGACAAGCATTTCTAGTAAATCTGACAATGAGTTTGTGATAACCAACTCTCAAATTATTGTAGGACAAAATGATGGAAATATAGACTTTGAAGAGGATACCACACCAGAGGGCGAGCATGGTTCACTTCCTGACGGAACCATAACAGAAGAGGAAGAGGAATGGGGACAAAATGATGGAAATATAGACTTTGAAGAGGATACCACACCAGAGGGAGAGCATGGTTCACTTCCTGACGGAAGCATAACAGAAACGGAAGAGGATAGTCGACTACCCCAGCCAGGAGAAAATAATCCAGCACC
>SAMEA104404100__coassemble_161_pt1 | contig 84236 bp, 76 predicted proteins | sample SAMEA104404100__metabat2_low_PE_067 | metagenome-assembled genome bin SAMEA104404100 (sample SAMEA104404100) | Balaenoptera acutorostrata | reverse complement strand
TAAGCCGTACACATACTTCCCTTGTGACTAGAGTGATAATCTCATTTATATCCTTTATGCTCATTATATATCTTTCATTATCTACTTTTGTTTCTTTACCTATGCCATCATTTATGACTGCCAATAAAATATACTTGCTTTGGGCAAATATAGCTCTTTTGGGAATTTCTACATTTACAAATGCGTCTACAATTGGAAATGGTATATTAGCTTTTGTAAAAATGAAGCCAAATAATGATACTTATACATCACTAACAGTATTTGTATGCCTTATACAATCAATCTACATAGCCCTACAGCAAAGATTTTTTGAACAATTTAGCTCTAATATTTTTCTGCCTGTTGCGGCAGCGATGATACTATTTAATGCTATTGGAAAGCTTATCTTTATAAATAGAGTTGAAAATAGCTTTGAGGTATTACTGCAAAATAAATCTAATAATTTTGTTGGAATTGCGAATGTTCAAGAGCTTAACATATATCTAGCATCAAAAATGTCAGAGGGTATGCCTTTTGTAGCATATTTTAGCAAGGCTGAATTTTTAAATTCATTCCTCGATGAAGCTTATTCCTACAGCAAAACAGAGGAATATTCAAAGATAATAGCCCCAATAACTTTTTCTAGTTGTATGCTTGTTTCTATGATATACTATCTAATTACAAGAGATATTCTTGCTGCAATATGTATTTTAACAGGTCTAGTTTGTATAACATCACCTATGGCAGCTGTTATATCATCACAAATACCACTTTCTAAATGTAATAAAAAATTAAGCGAAAGCAATACCACTATATGCGGATATGACTCAGTAACAAGAATGGATTATCTAAATACTGTTCTATTTAGTTCAGATGACCTATTCTCAGTAAAAAATATGGCAATAACAGATATGAAATCCCTAAATGGTAAAGCCATAGATAGAGCTATAATAAATGCAATTGCTTGTGTATCGTCATTCGATAACAATTTTTCTAGAATGTTTAAATCATTTGGCGAGGGGCTAAAGTTACCAATTGCCGAGGACGCAGAGTATCAAAATGGTATGGGATATACCGCTTGGATAAATGGTAGGCGTATTCTAGTAGGTACACGTCGTTTTATGAGCAAAAATGGTATTGCTCTAGTTAGTATAAACCTTGAGCAATCTATGAAAATGTCTAATGGTGAAGCAATATATATAGCTGATAGTGGTGTAGCTGTAGCTATGGTTGCTGTATCATATTGTCCAATGAAAAATATGCTCAAATCAATGGAATTACTTCGAGATAATGGCTTTGGTATAGTAATTAAATCTACAGACCCATCTCTAACACCAGCGAAAGTAGGAGAGATATACAAATATCCTCCAGATTTAATTACAGTACTATCAGGTAATCTAATTAACTCTGTTGAGGAAGTGACAAATAAACAAAATGGCGAGGCTACAATCCTATATACAAATGTCTTTGATGCAGTTAAGGCTATATTTACAGCCAAAAGCTGTACAAAAATGATAGGTTTGCAAACAAGTATCATATTACTCTCTGTAGTTATCGGATTTATTATGATAGGTTTCTTCGCTTTTACACATCAAATATTCTCATTATCATGGGTAACGGTACTTGGATATCAATTTATTTGGTTAATTTTATCAATGATTCTTTCCTTATTTAAAAGGGCAGAATAATAAAAAGGATGATTAATTTCATCCTTTTTTGTTTTATAATACTACAAGGAGCATAAATATGTTTTTAAAAAACCCATTTATACCTAATAAAAAAATAGCACTAGTAGCTGTCTCGGCTGATAATAGTGAAATAATTAACGCATTGGAAGATATGAACATAAAAACACTCAAAATAGAGAAAAATGAAAATCTTGATAGTCCTATTCAGTCACACCCAGATATGCAATTACTCAAGTTACGAGATAATAATATTCTAATATGTAAGGAACTAGAATATCTAAAATCAGATTTAATTAAATATGGATTTGAGGTTGTAACTATTGATGAAAAATTAGAAAAAAAATATCCTAATGATATTTTACTTAATAATGTAATTATTAACGATTACTGCATCGCCAAAATAAAATCAATGCCACAAAAACTAATAGACTACTGTGAAACAAACAGTATAAATTTAGTTAATATAAAACAAGGATACTCAAAATGCTCTACAGCGATTTTAAACAATAAATGTATAGTAACATCCGATAAAAATATTTCCTTGAGCTACAAAGCACTCGGATTTAAAGTCTTATATATTCCTTATGGGGACATAGATTTGCCTGGTTATGACTATGGCTTTATCGGAGGCTGTTGTGGACTTATTGATAAAAATAAGCTAGCATTTACAGGTACGCTCGATAAATATAAATACGGTAAGGAACTTAAGATATTCCTATATAATAACGAAATTGAACCAGTATACCTTACAAATAATCGTTTATTAGATATTGGTAGCATAATTCCACTTAAATACTAGTTTTCATCATATATCATCATATAATAGCTATATTTAACTTCGCTAAATAGATATTTAGCGAAGTTAGTTTTTATTTTATAGTCTTCATAGGCAATACAGATACCTGAGAGCTTAATATTCCAAGCGAAACTGATGTTGCCTCGATAATTCTATTTATTACCTTTGGGTCACTTCCGCCATCGCAGACAATAATAACACCTTTTATTTGAGGATTAACTACCCTTTTTATAAGTGGAGACTTGTGACCGCCCTTATCTATTATCACATACTTTTCTTCATTTGTCTTTCTATCCTGTTTTCTTGTGCGTGCCGTTTCAGAAACATCCTCAACTGTATCAGAATTCTTCTTATTTTCTGTTGCATATTCATAGGTATAGCCCTCTGAAAATGTAAGCATTATTTCTATAGCTCCAACTCCATCTACCTTGCTCAAAATATCCTTGAGAGAGTTTATAATTTCGCCTTTATACAGCTCCTCCGAAGTAAATATGGCTTCATCCTTTGGGCTTGTGGACTTATAGTCGGCATTAGCTGGTATGTATTTGCTAAAATATATCAATAAAATACCTACACATCCTAATACTAATAAAATATTTGTTTTACTTTTCTTTATTCTATCTATTATATTATTTATAATCATCACCTTCCTTATTGATATACTCAATATTTATTTCAAATCCAAAGTAGTCACTTAAAAGCTCATTTATTTTCTCCTTCTCATATTCGTATTTCTTAGAAATTATTATCCTTGAGTTTTTAATATCGCCACATTCAAAATATACATCGTCAGCCATAACTTGAATATTATTCCTATTTAGTATTTCTACTATCGCAGTCATTACTTTATTTTTTAGATCTAGGTTTATTTTTTCTTCAATAGAGCTACTTATATTATTTCTTTCTTCCTCGACTAAAGAATAATCAAGCTTTATAAAATCTGTATTTAAAAACAAAGGTGAAACGAAGCACATTAATAAAAATAAGCCTGTAATTAAATCTAATGATTCTTTATATTTTTGTGAGGGTAAAAATAGCATTATAATGTTTATTATCATAATGCCTACTGAAATATTAATAATCCAATTTTTATACACATCTATACCCCTTTAAAGCATACTAAAATTAGTGTTATTGAAATCATAACTAAAAATAAAATATATACTAAAACTGATATTAGAAATTCAAAAACAGTTGTAAAATTATTAACCACTATTTTTACCTGCTGGACAGAAAATAATTCAGAAAAAAATTCCGTAAGCTTAAAAAAAACATACCATAAAAACAGCTTTGTAAAACTTGGTAAAACTGTAACAAGACTTATCAAAATGCCATAATTTCCTACAAAGTTTTTAATTATATTTACAAAACCTTGTGACGCCATATATAAGTCTGATAAGCCAGAGCCTATGATGGGTATAAAAGAACCCATTATAAATTTAGTCGTCTTTGCAGAAATTCCGTCACTTGTAGCTGAAAAACTTGACTGTATAGATAAAATTCCCAATAATACTGTGAGTGATAGACTTATTATCCATATAAATATACTTTTTAGAGTCTTAAGTAAGCTACTAATTTTTGCATCTTTATCTATAGCTGATACTATAGATAAAGAAATATAACCGTAGAGAAATGGCACAAAAAGCTCTGTTATAACTTGTGTATAAATATTAATTACAACAAAAAGAAATATATTAAAATTACTAGCTGTAATCGGTTGCCCCATATATGTAAGTATTCCAGAAAAAATAGGCAAAAAAGTAACAGAAAAATTTTTATAGCTGATTATTGTTCTTACAGTTTCATCTATAATTTCAAAAATTGGATTGATTACTATTGAACTAATTCCAAGTACTATAATAGTGTTTAATATCCTATTATATGTATTTTCTATATTAAATTGATTAAATATAGAAATTATAAGTGTCATTCCACTTAGTGAAATAAATAAATTTAGAGGCTTTTTATAATAATCTCTTATTTTTTCTTTTATGAATATAGTTATATTCTTTATCTTTCCATTTTCCGCTTTTATGTTATATTCTTCTATACTATCTCTTATATCACTATCAAATAGAGTATTAATTTCCTCTTCGACCAAATGCAAATCAAATTCTGTTGCAAACACCAACTCCGAAAATACAATAAATACGGCTATAAAGACTAATAAATAAACTGCTATTTTCTTGTAACAAATTTTCATTACTCCCCTCTTTTATCTTCTTAATATCATTACTACTATATCTAAAAGCTCAATAATCATTGGGAAAGCTAGGTATATAAGACCTATTTTACCTATAAGCTCCGCTTTGATTGCTATTGAATTTTCTCCCATATCCCTACATAGTACAGAGGCTGATTCGGTAATTATACTTATTGCCATTGCTTTAAATATAATTTTCAAGCTACTAATCGGTAAATTAAAGTCGATGGCAAGCTCTGAAAGCTTATCAATGACGTTATGTACATCATTAACCATAAAAAGTAGTATCAGTACGCCACAAACAATACTAAGCATTATGCCATATTCTTTTTTCTGTTCCCTTACAACGAATGATACTATGGCAACTACTACACATAGAAATATCATTCTAAATACTTCATTCAAAATCCGAACACGTCCTTTATCGTCTCAAAAAGCTTGCTAATCTCCCCTATCATCATCGTCAAAACTATAACAAGTCCTGCGAGTGATAACATCATAGCCTGGTCCTCTCTGCCAGATCTAAGTAAAACTTGATACAGTACTGAAACAATTATTCCTATTGCCGCTATCCTAAAAATTAAATCTATATTCATATTAAATCTCCATTTTAGTTATAAAAATTACATTAATATTATTATAACAAATATTCCTGACAGAAACCCGAGTTTCCTGTAAAATGCCTTTTTTTCATCTAAATTAAGATTTTGAAGCACTTTTTTATCATTTACCTCCTGAATGCATAAATTAAGCATCTTATGCTGATAATCAACATCCTTTTTGCCTATTACCTCTGCTACCTTTTCATAGGATTCAATAATCCCCAACTCCTCTAGTATTTTATTCTTATCTACTGTATTTCTAAAGGCTAGGTTAAAATCACCATCAATACTTATCCGCTTTGATAGCTCGCATATAAAATCATTATCTGCAAAAAGTGATGCATTCGAGGTTATTTGTGTCAGCTTAACTGTATCGAAATTATATGTCATTAGATTTATATCTAATTGTTTAAGATATAAATAAAATTCGTTCATCTGTTTTGATTCTACAGCTAGTGTTCTTGACTTAGAAAAGAAAAAATCTATTACTGCACTAACTATTAAGCAAACTCCTATTAACCTTATCATAATATTCTTCCTTTGATATAAGCTTTATAATATGCGATTTTGATTTCACATTATCTAAATATATTATGTTATTAAACGCTGAGGTGTCCAAAAGACTCAGTATTCTTTTATTATTGTAATCATTATATTTTCCATGTATAGTTGCTACAAAAGCTGTGCCACATTGTAAAGCCTTGGCTACCTCACATATCTCATTGTCACTTCCAAGCTCATCACATACAATTACTTCTGGTGAGAGTGTTCTTACCGCTTTTTCTATTGCTTCAGCCTTATTCTCTCCGCTTATTATATCCACATTGTATCCCATATTAAAGTATGGCTTATTCCCATCATATCCACAAATCTCATACCTTTCGTCAATAACAGTTACTCTATAGCTTTTTCCCCACATACCTGATGATAAAGTTCTAGCTAATTCTCTTATAAAGGTTGTTTTTCCACTATTGGGTTTACCAACTACAAGCAGTCCATCTAAAATATCTACTTTATTGATTATCTCATCACAAATATTATAAAATTCTCTTGGGATTCTTATATTTAACGAATATACATTTTTATAGGTCGTCCTATTATATGTATTTTGTGTAATCTCTCCACTAACCCCTACTCTTATTCCATAGTTAGATGAAAAAAATCCCTTTTCCAACTCATCCTGATGAGCTTGTAGCGAATAGGAGCTAAGTGACAAAAAAGCTTTTTCAAGCACTTCACGACTAATTATATATACATCATCCTTTGGAATAGAAAATGTATGTCCGCTTTTGCTTACAAAAAAAGATTGTCCCTGTATAACTACGCAAAGCGGTAAATCCATTCGCAAACGAATTTCCTGCAAATGCTCTTGTTCATACAGGGATATTTTATAAAGTATATTCGATATTTCTTTTGGAAGAAGTCCTAGTACATTATTAAATATATTCATATTTTTTTACCTCTGTATTTTTTTGTTTTGTTTTATTATATCTATATTAGATATTCCCATAAAAAAGACCTATTACAGCTTATTTTATTTCGATAATGATTGACAAAAAGACAAAATAATGTTATCTTAGTATTGATATAAAATACCTTTAATACTAAGACTTGGAAGAAGTAGCTTATATATAGAGCCTTAAGAGAGTGACCGACGGTGCGAGAGTCATAGGTAGTCGATATAAACGAAGTAGTCCTTGAGTAGCAAAAAGAACGGAATAGTGGTATTCCAAGTAGAATTTGCCGTACGTCTGCGATAAAGACAAATGAGAGTATCGGTATAAATCCGATAAATTCAGGTGGTACCACGGTTTTTTCCGTCCTGTTGTCTGTATATTCAGATAACAGGACTTTTTTATTGTTTAAGGTATTTAAAACAAAATAAATTGGAGGATTTTTATGGCACGAGAATTAGAAAAAGTATATAACCCAAAGGCTGTAGAAGAAAAACTATATACTACTTGGGTAAAAAATAACTACTTTCATGCAGAAATTGATGAAAATAAAACACCATATACAATAGTTATTCCACCACCAAACATAACTGGAAAGCTTCATATGGGACACGCACTAGACCAAACACTACAGGATTCTATTATTCGTTATAAGCGTATGCAGGGCTACAGCGCTCTTTGGATTCCTGGCACTGACCACGCATCAATAGCTACAGAGGCTAAGATTGTTAATGCTATGAAAGAGGAGGGTCTAACCAAAGAGGACTTAGGTAGAGAGAAATTCCTTGAAAGAGCTTGGGACTGGAAAAAAGAGTACGGTGGTACTATTGTCGAGCAGCTTAAAAAGCTAGGTTCCTCTTGTGACTGGGAGCGTGAGCGTTTCACACTTGATGAGGGCTGTAGCAAGGCTGTTAAGGAAGTATTTGTTCGTCTATACGAAAAGGGACTTATCTATCGTGGTGAAAGAATAATAAACTGGTGTCCTCACTGTATGACATCTATTTCTGATGCTGAGGTTGAATATGAGGAGCAGGCTGGACATTTTTGGCACATTCGTTATCCTATCATTGATAGCGATGACGAGTATCTTGAAATAGCTACTACTCGTCCAGAAACTCTTCTTGGTGATACAGCTGTTGCAGTTAACCCTAACGACGAGAGATACAAGCACCTAGTAGGCAAAAAACTACTTCTACCACTTGTAAATCGTGAAATTCCTATAGTAGCTGACGACTATGTTGATATTGAATTTGGTACAGGCTGCGTTAAGATTACTCCAGCTCACGACCCTAACGATTTTGAGGTTGGTCTAAGACATAATCTTCCAATCATAAACGTTATGAATGATGATGGTACTATTAATTCAAACGGTGGTAAATATAATGGTCAGGATAGATATGAAGCTCGTAAAAATATAGTTAAAGACCTTGAAGAAGGTGGCTTCCTAGTTAAGATAAAGGACTACTCACACAATGTAGGTACTTGCTACCGTTGTAACTCAACAGTTGAGCCACGTGTTTCAAAACAATGGTTTGTAAAGATGGACTCACTTGCAAAGCCTGCTATCGAGGCAGTAAAAAATGGTGAAACAAAGTTTGTACCAGAGCGTTTTGATAAGACATACTTCCACTGGATGGAGGGTATTCGTGACTGGTGTATCTCACGTCAGCTATGGTGGGGACACAGAATTCCAGCCTACTACTGTCAAGACTGTGGCGAGCTTATTGTGTCACGTGATGACGTTCACACATGTCCAAAATGTGGTTCTAATAATGTTGAGCAGGATCCAGACACTCTTGATACCTGGTTTAGCTCTGCTCTATGGCCATTCTCAACACTCGGCTGGCCAGACAATACTCCTGAACTAGAATACTTCTATCCTACAAATACTCTAGTTACGGGCTACGATATTATTTTCTTCTGGGTTGCTCGTATGATATTCTCAGCTATTGAGCATACTGGTACAACTCCATTTGATACTGTTCTTATCCACGGTCTAGTTCGTGATGCACAAGGCAGAAAGATGAGTAAGAGCCTTGGAAACGGTATTGACCCACTAGAAATAATAGATAAATACGGAGCTGATACTCTTAGATTTACTCTTCTTACTGGTAATGCTCCAGGAAACGATATGCGTTTTTCTGATGACAAGGTTCTTGCAAGCCGTAACTTTACAAATAAGCTATGGAATGCAAGTAGATTTATTCTAATGAATCTAAGTGATGAAATAAAGGACGCTAGTCTACCTCAAACACTTACAACAGAAGATAAATGGGTGCTAACCCTTTACAACAATCTTGTAAGGGAAGTTACAGAAAATATGGATAAGTTTGAGCTTGGTATCGCTGTACAAAAGCTTTACGACTTTATTTGGGATGTATTCTGTGACTGGTATATTGAGGTTACAAAAGCAAGACTAAACGCTGGCGGAGAAACGGCTCTTAATGCTCAAAAGGTTCTATGCTATGTAATGAATAATACTCTAAAGCTTCTACATCCATTTATGCCTTTCATTACTGAGGAAATTTGGCAAAACCTACCTCACGATGGCGAGGGTGAGACAATTATGCTTGCTCACTTCCCTATTTATAAGGACGAGCTTAACTTTGAAAAGGAAAGCCAAGACTTCCAAAAAATTATTGACCTCATCAGAGCTATAAGAAATTGCCGTTCAGAAATGAATATTCCACCAAGCAAAAAGGCAAAGCTATTTATTGAAACTAAAGAGAACGAAGTATTTACAAACGGCAAGCCTTTCTTTGAAAGACTTGCATCAGCTAGTGAAATAAATATTGCAGAAGAATTTAGTATAGATGGTGCGGTACAGGTTATCACTTCTCACGCTCGTGCATTTATTCCTATGAATGAGCTTATAGATAAGGATAAAGAAATGCAACGTCTACTAAAAGAAAAAGAAAAATGCCAAAAGGATATTGATTTTGTAAGCAACAAGCTAAATAATCAAGGCTTCGTTGCTAAAGCTCCTGAAAAACTAATCGAAGCTGAAAAGGTTAAGCTAGAGGGACATCTTGATAGAATGAAGAAAATTGTAGAAAGTATTGATGCTTTAAATTAATTATAATGGTGTGCTATCCGTTATTACTAAAAAAATAATGGCGGATAGTATCACTTTTTTAGGAGGTTTTTTATTTGACATATAATGATGCCCTTGACTATATAAATAATTTGGATAAGCTTCATTATAAGCCACAGCTTACACGCACTAAAATACTTTTAGATAAGCTTGGTAACCCTCAAAAAAGCCTAAAATTTATTAATATTACAGGTACAAATGGCAAGAACGCAATTGCTTCTATGCTTTTAAATATACTTATAAAATCAGATTATAAAATAGGCTTATTTAGTCATATCGACGTATATAATATTCGTGAAAAAATATCCATTAATGGTAGAATTATAAGTGAAAATGACTTTACCGAGGTTATTACACTCACGAAAAAATATGCTGATATGGTTAGCAAGGAAATTGAATCTCCTAGAAAAAACGAAGTACTAGCTGCAGCGGCTCTACTTTATTTCTGTAAAAATAATTGTGATATAGTTATACTTGAAGCAGGTATAACCGGAAGAACAGACCCCACTAATGCAATAGATAAGTCTAGTCTTTCCATAATATCAAATATAGCTATTGATAATACCGATATATTAGGAAATAGGTACTATGATATTGCAAAAGATAAATGCGATATTATAAAAGAAAACTCTTTTACAGTATCTGTTCCAAACCAACATAGCGAGGTTAGAGACTGCTTAAATAATATTTGTGCAAAGCGTCACTCTCCACTAACTATTCCACAGTTAGAACAGCTAAAAATAATTCGTACGGGTTTAGATTCCTCAGAGTTTAAATATCACGGCATATCATATAGGCTTAATGCACTAGGCAGGCATCAGATATTAAATGCAATGACAGCTATAGATTCAGCTATTTGTATTGATGCAAATACAGAGTTTAATATAAATATTGATGCTATCAAAGCAGGAATAGAAAGTACTACTATAAAAAATCAAACAGAGCTTATAAATAATGATAAAATTCTTGTTTTGGATGGTGCTAGCAACATCGAGGGTGTCTGCTCATTATTGAATGTTGTGCAATTTATTATTAAATCTATTGCTGAACGTTCCAATAAGGCGGAATGGGAAATAAGTATAACAGCTATTGTAGGTATGATTAAGAATGAAGATTGCACAAATATTCTTGACGTAATTCTTCCCTACTGTAAAAATATAATTGTCACTAAGCCTACTCACAATAAAGCTCTTAATATGAAAAATTTAAGTCAAGCTGTAAGCTACTACTGTCTTAATCCCATTGTTAAGGATAATCCAATTGATGCATATATTGCCGCTAAAAAAACAGATTGCGATATAATAATTTGCTTTGGCTCTGAATATATGTCGTCAGAAATAAGAACTCATTTAAAACCATAATAATCCCTTCTCAATTTACATATTATTAACATATTTTAAGTGATAATATGGTATAATAACAAACTGTTTGGATAACAAAACTTATAGAAATAGCGAGGTAATAATAATGAATACTGATGTTTTAATTATAGGCGCAGGTCCTGCAGGCATATTTACAGCCTTGGAAATGGTAAAAAATAAGACTAATAAAAAAATAATTCTAGTTGAAAAGGGACAACCAATCGAAAAGAGGCATTGTCCCAAGGATAAAACAAATATATGCGTAAACTGTAGACCATATTGTCATATAACAACAGGCTTTTCTGGTGCTGGTGCATTCTCTGACGGTAAACTATCGCTTAGCTATGAGGTTGGTGGTGACTTGCCAGAGCTAATCGGTGTAAAAAAAGCCGAAGAAACTATTAGCTATACAGACAAAATATATCTTGAGTTCGGTGCCGACGAAAAGGTTGAGGGCATTGGTAACAAAAAAGAAATCAAGGATATTCGTACAAAGGCTATTCAAGCTGGTCTAAAGCTTGTTGACTGCCCTATTCGTCACCTAGGTACAGAAAAAGCACAAGAAATATACTTTGAAATAGAGAAATACCTACAAAATAACGGAGTTGAAATTATATTCGGCTATGAATGTAGTGATATTATAGTTGAAAACAATGTATGTAAGGGTGCTTACCTATCTAAGAGCGTTGGTAGTGACGAGATAACAATACACGCAGATAGCGTAGTAATTGCTACAGGTAGACGTGGTGCTGACTGGCTAGAAAAAGTATGTGAAAATCACAATGTTGAGCATGCTCCAGGCACAGTTGATATTGGTGTACGTGTAGAGGTTCGCAACGAAATTATGGAATATGTTAACGACGTTTTGTACGAATCAAAGCTTGTTGGCTATCCTCTTCCTTTCAAAAACAAGGTTAGAACCTTCTGCCAAAATCCAGGTGGTTTTGTAAGCCAAGAAAACTATGACAATGACCTTGCTGTTGTTAATGGACACTCATACAAGGAGCTTAAATCAAACAACACTAACCTTTCTATACTATGTTCACACAACTTTGCTGAGCCTTTTAATCAGCCTATTGCCTACGCTAAAAAGGTTGGTGAACTAACAAATATGCTAGGTGCAGGACATATTCTAGTACAGCGCTTTGGAGATATACTTGACGGCAAGCGTACTTGGGAAAAGGAGCTTCAACGTTCTAACATTAAGCCTACTCTTCCAGATGCTGTCGCAGGTGATATTACAGCGGCTATGCCTTACAGAGCTATGATGAATATCATTAACTTTATGAAGGCTGTTGACCACGTTGTTCCTGGCTTTGCTGCTACTGAGACACTTCTATACTCACCAGAGCTAAAATTCTACAGTAACCGCATAAAGATGGACGACAAGTTCAACACAAACATTGAAAACCTACATTGTCTAGGAGATTCAAGTGGTTGGACAAGAGGACTTATGATGGCATCTGTTATGGGTGTTCTTATGGGTAGAGAGCTTGCATAAACTATAAAAATACATAAAAATAATAACAAAATCCCACAAATGATTATAAATCAAATGTGGGATTTTCTTATTTTAATCTAGTTTATATTTTAACTATACTTGCTGTCTGCGATGGCTCATAGCTCCTACAGCTATTTGAATAGGAAAATTACATCCTTAATAGTTATAATTCCTATTAAGCCAAGTAGTAACACTAGACCTGTTGCATGCACATAGGCCTCATACTTTTGTGGTATAGGCTTGCCACGAAGCATTTCTATTATAAGGAAAAATAGTCTTCCACCATCAAGAGCTGGTACAGGAAGTAAATTAAACACACCGACATTAAGCGTTATAAATGCAAATAGTGAAAATAGTGAGCTCCAGCCTATTTTTGATGCCTTTCCGACTACCTCCACAGTTCCTACTGGTCCCGAAAGCTCCTTTAGACCATATCTACCTGTTACAATATCTACTAGTGAAAACCATACCTGTTTTATGATAGATACTGTCCAATTAAATGCATAGTCTATAGACTGAAAAAATCCGTGTTCTACACCCAAGAATACCATATCAAGCTTTACCATTTGCATCCCGTTTTCTGCTTCCTCTAGCTCAAACGGTACTCCATCTATAGCTTGCTTTTGATTATCCCTAAGTACAACTATATCTATTATTCCATCCTCATCACGAAGTAGCTGGAATACTACATCATTATAAGATGGTGTTCTGTGTCCATTTACCTTTAGTATCTTATCATTAGTCTCGATATATGATTCAACAGGAGAAGCTTCTTCTACCTTTAAGACTTGATTTGTTCCTATTATCTTCATCTGGAATGTAAGAACAAGTATTATGATAAAGCCTAAAATAATATTCATTGCAGCACCCGCAAAAAGTATTATAAATCTTTGCCAAGGCTTTTTATCACAAAATGCTCTGCCATCAAGAGCTTTTGTCTCCTCAGTCTCTCCGTCCTCTCCGTCCATAGCTACATATCCACCTATTGGAAACAAACGAATACTGTACATAGTTTCATTCTTTTGTTTGCTATATAGCTTTGGACCCATTCCAAACGAAAATTCATTTACACGAACATCAAAAAGCTTTGCAAACATAAAATGTCCCAGCTCATGCAAATTTATAATTACACCGAACATCAAAACAGTAAATAAAACAGTTTTCAAATAAATATCACCCTTCTATAATAAAAATTAATTCAAAAGCGGAAATACATTAAAAATAACATATAGATATGGAAGTATAAATAGTACACTATCAAATCTATCCATTATACCACCGTGTCCTGGGAATAAATTTCCATAATCCTTTATTCCTGTCTGTCTCTTTATTATTGACGCAGACAAATCTCCTAAAACACCAACTAGTGCAAGAATTGGTGTTACAAGCACTATCTTTAAAATATTAACACTCATTGTATTACTTATTAAGTATCCAAAAGGAGCTACTTTGTTGCAAAGAGACATATATCCTAGAGCTACAAGTACATTTCCTATTACAGCAACTACTATACCACCTACAAGTCCCTCTACTGTCTTCTTAGGACTTACGTGAGGGCATAGCTTATGCTTTCCGAAAAATGTTCCCGAAAAATAAGCTCCTGCATCGCTCCACCAAGCAGAGCCAAGTCCCATAAGTAAATAAAATAGAGATATTTGGGCATTCGAGCTATATTTAAGTGACAGAAATACAGAAAAGGCATAGCCCAAAAATGCTGATACAAGTATTCCGAAAAACATCTTTTCGACCTTTAGTGTATCAAGTCTTTTCATAATATAGATAAACGAAAATGTCATATATATCAGTGAAATGAAAAAGAACTCCCTTGAAGTCATATATCCAATAGAAAACAAAACTCCACAGCCGTATATCATACTAAGTATACTAAAACCCCTGTACTCCCACAGCTTCATTGCCTTAAACATCTCGTATATTGCTATGCAGACTGCCAAAGCAACTACAATATCAGTAACTACGCTATTATAAAGTATAAAAAACACTGCCAACGCCATAAGCGCAACAGCAGAGGTAATTATCCTCTGTTTCATAATTAATCATCCCTTTCTTTTATAAGCTATACCCCACCAAAGCGTCTATCTCTATGTACAAATTCAATTATCGCATCATCTAAATCCTTTGGTGTAAAATCTGGCCATAGCTTGTTAGAAAAAATAAGCTCACTATATGACGCCTGCCACATAAGAAAATTAGAAAGTCTTTGCTCACCACTTGGACGTATAATAAAATCGGGGTCTGGCTGTCCGTGAGTATATAAATTAGCTGAAAATAGCTCTTCATCTATATCCTCAAGCTCTATTTCACCAGATTTATACATCTTAGCTATATTTTTTGATGCTCTTACTATTTCATCACGACTTCCATAATTAAATGCAATATTTACAGTGATCCCTGTATTATCCTTGCTCTTTTCCTCAATCTCTATTATGCTTTTTTGAAGCTCTTCACTTAATGGAGCTATATCTCCTAAAACAATAAGTCTATAATTTTTATTAGACATTTCCTCGATATTATCAACATATTGCTTTAAAAGCTTCATTAGTGACTCTACCTCGTCCTTCGGTCTTTTCCAATTTTCAGTAGAAAACGCATAGACTGTTATGTATTTAAGTCCTATTTTATCAGCATAATCTATTATTTTATTTAGAGTCCTTGCTCCCTCTCTATGCCCCATTTTTCGTGGTAACATTCTCTGTTTTGCCCAACGTCCGTTTCCGTCCATAATTATAGCTATGTGATTCGGTATTTTTTCCTTTGGTATTTGTTCTAATATATTCATAGTAACCTCTCTTTTATACAAGAAATTTGTATAAAATAACATTAACCCACCGACTTAAAAATAAGACGGTGGTGTTAACATAATTTTTATGATGAGAAATTATACAACCATAATCTCTTTTTCTTTAGCCTCTGCCATTTCGTCAATATCTTTAACGAATTTGTCAGTAATCTTCTGTAGCTTTTCTTCTGCCTTCTTTATATCATCCTCAGAAACCTCTCCGTCCTTCTTCATAGCCTTTAGCTTATCCATAGCATCACGGCGAATTGAACGTATAGCAACCTTTGCATCCTCACCCTGTTTCTTTATACCCTTACAAAGCTCTTTTCTGCGTTCCTCAGTTAGCTGTGGAAATACAAGTCTAATTGTAGAACCATCGTTTGATGGGTTAATTCCTACATCTGACATCTGTATACCTTTTTCTATAGCCTTAAGAGCTGATTTATCATAAGGTGTTATAACAAGTACACGAGCCTCTGAAACCTGTATTGCTGCTAGCTGGTTTATTGGTGTTTCTGTTCCATAGTACTCCGCAGTTACTCTGTCAAGTACTCCTGGGTTTGCTCTGCCAGCTCTCATTGATTTATATTCTGAATCTAGCACGTGTAATGTTTTAGTCATTTTTTCTTCGTAAATTTTAAAGTCCATAATATTAAACCTCCTTAACTATTGTACCGATTGTTTCTCCTGTTACTGCTCTGTAAATATTTTCTGGATCATCTAGGCTAAATACAAGTATTGGCATCTTGTTATCTCTACATAGCGATGCGGCTGTCATATCCATTACTGACAAATTCTTTGAAAGTACGTCTGTAAATGAAAGCACATCGTATTTTACAGCATCATCATACTTGTGTGGATCCTTATCATACACACCGTCAACCATTGTAGCCTTCATCATTATATCAGCTTCGATTTCTGCCGAACGCAAGGCTGCGGCTGTATCTGTTGAGAAGAATGGATTACCCGTACCACAACCAAATACAACTACTCTTCCCTTTTCAAGATGTCTTACTGCCTTGTTACGAATATAAGGCTCTGCCACCTGCTGCATAGCTATAGCTGTTTGAACTCTTACGTCTACTCCAAGTGATTCCAAGGCATCAGCTAGGGCAAGGCTATTCATAACAGTTGCAAGCATTCCTATATGGTCAGCTCTTGTTCTGTCCATACTTCCGCCACTTCTGCCACGCCAAAAGTTACCGCCACCTACAACGATGCCTATTTCAAGACCTAAGTCTACGCATTTTTTGATACTCTTACAGATATTAAGAACTGTATCATAATCAATGCCTGTACCCTTACTTCCTGCCATAGCTTCGCCACTAAGCTTTAGTACTACTCTTTTGTATTTTAAACTCATAACGTTTATTCCTCCATCAAAATATTTAGAAAATACTCCTAACACTACTATTTTACAATATATTTGTCAAAAAGTAAATAGTTAGCATCTATTCTTTTAGCTGTTTTTAGCAATACTGTCACAATAAATACATCTATACTGCCTTTTTTCCTTATTTGCAAGCTTAAATATATGCTCTATTTCCTGTTCTACAGATGTAATACAGCGTGGATTTTTGCACTTTATTACATCAACAAGTGTATCTGGTAAAGAAAGTGTCTTTTTTTCTGAAACCTTGCCATTTTTTACTATATTTACAGTAATATCTGGGTCTATATACCCTAAAATATTATAGTTTATGTCAAAATCTCCCTCTATTTTGATTATATCCTTTTTGCCCATCTTCTCGCTCTTTACATTTTTTATAATTGCAACCGATGTTTCTACCTCTGCTAAATTTAGATAATTATATATTTCCATAGCACCGCCAACTTTTATGTGGTCTATTACTATTCCATCCTTAATTCCATCAATGTTCATAAGTTTCTACCTCCAACAATCTACAAATTAACGCCATTCTTATGTATTTACCATATTCCACCTGCTCAAAGTACTTAGCTCTTGGGTCATCATCTACCTTGACTGAAATCTCATTTACACGAGGTAGTGGGTGAAGAACTATCATTTTTTCCTTTGCAAGAGCCATCTTCTCAGTATCAAGAATATAGCTATCCTTTAATCTTACATAATCTGCCTCGTTAAAAAATCTCTCACGTTGAACTCTTGTCATATATAATATATCAAGCTCTGGCAAAGCGGCTTCGAGGTCTGTAGTTTCAACATAATTTGTAAAGCCCTGCTCCTCAAGCTCCTGCTTTAGATAGTCTGGTATACGCAACTCATTTGGTGAAATAAATACAAACTTAATATTTTTATATCTACTCATAGCCTTTGCAAGAGAATGTACAGTTCTACCAAACTTTAAATCTCCACACATACCAATTGTTAGGTTATCTAGTCTACCCATTTCACTTTTTATTGTAAATAAGTCAGTTAGTGTCTGAGTTGGGTGATTGTGTCCGCCGTCTCCAGCATTAATAATAGGAATTCTCGAAAATCTTGATGCCACCATTGGCGCTCCCTCAAGTGGATGACGCATAGCCACTATATCAGCATAGGCTGAGATAACTCTTATTGTATCGGCAACACTCTCACCCTTTGATACAGAAGATGAGCTTGCAGATGCAAAACCAAGTACTGAGCCACCCAAGCTTAGCATTGCTGATTCAAATGAAAGTCTTGTACGTGTTGATGGTTCATAGAATAGGGTTGCAAGCTGCTTATGCTTACACACCTCTTGATAAAGCTCGGGGTTTGCCTTTATATTTGCTCCCAAGTTAATTAAATCATCAATTTCATTTACTGATAGGTCCATAGGGTCTAGTAAGTGCTTCATTTTTTGTATCTCCTTTTAATTTTAAAAATTAGGCTAATTTATTGAATATTGAATCAATGGTGTTTACCGCTTTTATTAGTATTTCTAAATCCTCTTTAAATTCTTCTACGCTTTTATAGCTAAACTCTGTCTTTTTAAATAAAAAGCTCAATTTGTTATTGTGAAGTATATAATTTAATGTACCATTGATACAGTTAACCTTGTACTCCTCACTAACAACCGTAATTTGGGTAAAAACATCTGCAAGCTTATCTATCTCATTTAAAACCTCTACAGGATTTATTTTTTCCTTATTTACAATATCTGAAATTCTCTGTATTTCTTCATTTAGTAGTACCAGCTCATCTGTAAATTCAGAAATTGTATATTCTCTATTATTTAGTGTTGTTTTTGTTATCTCGTCAAATAGCCTATCCCCTATTGCTTTGGTATGTATAAGCTCGTAAAATTTATTTACCCTAGGACTATGAATATCGAGTATTATACTGTATTTATCCTCTATAAGCTCTCCGCCTAATGAGATTTTTTTTACCTCCATAATATTATTAATTGGCATTATTGATATTGCTCCAAATATTCCCGCAGAAATAAGTCCTACTACACCACCTATTATTTTGTTAGGTAGATTATTAAGCTTTTCACTATTTAGAACGGGTATGGCTCTATATAAAATTTCGAGTAGGATAGCTGTCATTACACGCAAAATCCAAAAAATTCCAACAAATACAAATGTACTTAGTATTGAAAACATAATACTAGTTAATAGTGTATTAAATTCCTCTGTAAGAAAAATAGTTGACACTCTTTCATCCGCTTTTGCTATTAAGCCTGTTACTATATTTGATATTTTGTCATAAAAAAACTTTTCTGTTATAGGTAATGTAAACCTTAAAGCCGCAAGCGTGTTTACTATATTTACACAAAAGTTTATCGCTGATTTTATTCCACCCTCAAACGAGCCCTTTGCAACCTCATACACAAAATATATTATGGTTGCTGACAAAATAATTACTTCAAAGACTGTACAACTCATTCCTCAATATCTCCTATACACATATTTTCTTATTTCTCATATATTATATCAAATAAATACATAAATTTCCATAGTAAATATAAAATATACTTGAAATATTATTAATATATTATATAATATAATTATTAGATATATTAGTAAAAGGAGTTGATTTTATTGGCAGAAAAACAGGTATTCGCTCTACTTTATGATTTTGACAAAACACTATCTCCAAAGGATATGCAGGAGTACGCATTTATATCAGATGTTGGAATGGAGCCATCAGAATTTTGGGCAAGATGTGGACATACAGAAAAATCCAACAATATGGATCAAATTCTAGCTTATATGTATGTCATGAAGGAGCAGGCTCAAGGAAAATTCCCTCTTACTAGAGAAAAGCTTATGGCTCAAGGAAAAAACGTTAAGCTTTTTAATGGTGTACAAACTTGGTTTAAGCGTGTAAATGACTACATAATAAGCAAGGGTATGATACCAGAGCATTATATTATATCCTCTGGTATCAAGGAAATTATCGAAGGCACAGCTATAGGACACGAATTTAAGAAAATATATGCTGCTGAATTTATGTACGACGAGAATGGTGAAGCTTGCTGGCCTGCTATGGCAGTAAATTATACTAGTAAAACACAGTTTATGTTCCGTGTAAATAAGGGCATACTTCCAGTTACACAAAACGTTGAACTGAATACATATATGCCAGAAAGTGAACGTCGTGTTCCATTTACAAATATGATTTATCTTGGTGATGGAATAACCGATGTACCGTGTATGAAGCTTGCTCGAGTTAATGGTGGTCATTCAATAGCTGTTTACCAAAACGAGGAGCAAAAAGCAAAGGTCAATGAGCTAATCGTTCAGGGACGTGTTGACTTTGTAAGAAAGGCTGACTATTCAAAGGGTAGTGGCCTTGAAAAGACTGTATTTGCTATAATTGATAAGGTTCACGCAGACCATATACTCGCAAGTATGCACAACAAGAGCTTTGACAAGGCTCAAAAGGAAATGCTACAGGTTGAAGAAGAATAATTTAAAAACTTAATATATCTAAATAATAAAGGCGATCATCTCCTAGGTTTTTAGGAAATGACCGCTTTTTGTTTAATATATTATTTATATAAAGTTATAGATTTTAAAATCATAACTAAAAAATCTTTACTATTTAGTAAAGTAATCTACAGCTCCTCTAAACATATTGTTTTCAAATATGCCATCAACATTTTTATAAAGATTATCTCCCTTACGCTCACTATGTCCCATCTTACCAAAGACTCTGCCATCAGGAGAGGTTATGCCCTCAATAGCAAGTACTGACTCGTTTGGATTGTACCTTATATCCATTGATGGCTTACCACTTAGGTCAACATATTGAGTTGCTATCTGTCCCTTAGCTATCATACTGCGAAGTACATCATCATTGGCTATAAATCTACCCTCACCGTGAGAAATAGCAACTGTGTGAATATCTCCTACATCATTGTACATCATCCAAGGAGACTTATTCGATGCAACCCTTGTGCGAACAAGTGACGACTGGTGTCTACCTATTGTATTAAATGTAAGCGTAGGTGAGTTAACGTCAGTATCTACTATTTTGCCAAAGGGTACAAGTCCGAGCTTAATTAGAGCTTGGAAGCCGTTACATATTCCGCACATAAGTCCGTCACGGTTATTTAGTAGATTGTGTACAGAATCCATAACTGCTGGATTTCTAAAGAAGGCTGTTATGAATTTACCACTTCCATCTGGTTCATCACCACCAGAAAAACCACCTGGCAAGGCAATAATATTGCTAGCCTCTATTTCTCTTACAAGAGCATTCACACTCTCTGTAATATCTGAGGCTGAAAGATTTTTAAGTACAAGAATTTTTGTCTCTGCTCCCTCTCTAATAAATGCGTGAGCTGTGTCATATTCGCAGTTTGTACCAGGAAATACTGGAATTAGCACCCTTGGACGAGCAATTTTTACACTTGACATAATTCTTTCGTGAACATCAAAGCCTATTGTCTCCACTACTTCATCAGTTATCTTTGTCCTATATGGGAAGATAGGCTCGAGCTTATCCTCATATATATTTTGCAAATTAGCTAAATCAAGCTTCTCACCATTTACAGAAATTGAGTATTCCTGTGTAGTTTCACCTATAACTCTTGCACTAGCTACATCCTCTGCTAATTCGACAACAAAGCCACCATAGTTATAGTTAAATAAGGTATCCTCGTCTAGGTTAATATCTACACCTATTCCATTACCTATTGACATCTTAAATAGAGCTTCAGCTATACCGCCGTATGTAATAGTTGATACCGCTTTTACCTTTTTTTCTTTTATTAGGGTTTCAATCGTATCGAATACTCTTATATATTCATCTACATCGCAAAGACCATCTGCATTTTTTTGTGGCAATATAAGAGCTATCTTTGAATTAGCACACTTAAATTCTGGTGTGATAATATTATCTGTATTTGAAATAGAAACAGCAAAAGAAACAAGGGTTGGTGGCACATCTATATCTTCAAAGCTACCGCTCATAGAGTCCTTACCGCCTATTGATGCTATGCCAAAATCTAGCTGAGCCTTTAATGCACCAAGCAGAGCTGAAAATGGCTTGCCCCATCTCTCTGGACTGTTTCCTAGTCTTTCAAAGTACTCTTGGAATGTAAGCCAACACTTTTTGTATGTACCACCTGTAGCTACTACCTTTGCTATTGACTCCACAACTGCAAGATATGCACCGTGATACATACTTTCTGAGGTTATGAATGGATTATATCCATAGCCCATTACTGAACAGGTCTTTGTTTCTGCATTTAGGACAGGCATTTTAGCAACCATTGCCTGAGCTGGTGTTAGCTGGTGCTTACCACCAAATGGCATTACAACAGTCCCTGCTCCTATTGTAGAATCAAATCTCTCGGAGAGACCTTTCTTTGAACAAATATTTAGGTCTCCAACTAGATTTTCAAATTTTTCCTTTATTGATGCTCCCTTTGCTACCTTATCCTTAAATACACGCTTAGGAACAACAACTGTTGTATGCTTTGTGGCACCGTTACTATTTAAAAATTCTCTCTTTATATTGACTATCTCTTTATCATTCCAAACCATACGGAGGCGGGGTTCATCTGTAACCTCTGCTACTACTGTAGCCTCTAAATTCTCTCTACTTGCAAGCTCTATAAATTTATCGACATCTTCCTTTGCCACTACTACTGCCATTCTCTCTTGGCTTTCGCTTATTGCAAGCTCTGTACCGTCTAGTCCATCATATTTTTTTGGCACAGCATTAAGATTAATTAAAAGTCCATCTGCAAGCTCTCCAATAGCTACAGATACTCCACCTGCTCCAAAGTCATTACAGCGTTTAATTAGCTTTGTTACCTCGCTATTTCTAAAAAGTCTCTGTAGCTTACGCTCCTCTGGGGCATTACCCTTTTGAACCTCTGCTCCACATTTTTGTATGCTGTCAAGCTTGTGAGCCTTTGAGGAGCCTGTAGCTCCGCCGCAGCCATCACGACCTGTTCTTCCGCCAAGAAGAATAACAATATCTCCCGCTACTGGAGCCTCACGTCTTACATTTTCGGCTGGTGTAGCTCCTACTACAGCTCCTATTTCCATACGCTTTGCGACATATCCATCGTGATATATTTCATCTACCTGTCCTGTTGCAAGTCCTATTTGGTTTCCGTATGAGCTATAACCAGCGGCAGCTGTACGCACTAGCTTTCTTTGTGGAAGCTTTCCCCTCATAGTCTCCTCAACAGATACAAGAGGATTTGCAGCACCAGTTACACGCATAGCTTGGTATACATAGCTTCTACCTGAAAGCGGGTCACGAATAGCTCCACCTATACATGTAGCCGCTCCACCGAATGGCTCTATCTCGGTTGGGTGGTTGTGTGTCTCATTTTTAAATAGGAAGAGCCACTTTTGATTTTCTCCATCAACATCAACATCTATTTTGACTGTACAAGCGTTTATTTCTTCGCTTTCGTCAAGGTCACAAAGCTTGCCCTCTCTTATAAGCTCCTTTGCTCCTATTGTACCTATATCCATTAGTGTCATAGGTTTTTTTCTGTTAAGCTTACCTCTTGTTTCAAGATATTTATCAAAAGCCTTCTTTACTACCTCGTCATCTATTTTTACATCATCAATTTGAGTTAGAAATGTTGTATGTCTACAGTGATCAGACCAATAGGTATCAATCATTCTAATCTCTGTTATTGTAGGCTCTTTATTTTCAGATTTAAAATAGTCCTGACAGAATTTAATGTCATCCCTATCCATAGCAAGATTATATTTTACTACAAAATCAGCAAGCTCCTCATCATTTAGCTTTAAAAATCCGTCTAGGGTTTCTACAGTAGTAGGAATTTCGTATTCAACATTTAGTGTATCTACATTTTCAAGGCTTGCAAGTCTGCTCTCTACTGGATTTACTACATAGCTCTTTATCTTTTCTAGCTCTCCTGGTGTAATATCTCCCTCTAGCATATATATCTTAGCTGTTCTTACAAGTGGTCTTTCTCCCTCTGAGACAATTTGTATACATTGGCTACAGGAGTCGGCTCTTTGGTCGAACTGACCAGGCAAGTACTCGGTTGCAAATACGGTATAGTCTCCCTTTGGTAGCTCGTCATAGGTTATATCTATCTGTGGCTCAGAAAAAACTGTATTACGGCATCTATTAAATAGCTCGTCGTCTATACCCTCTACATCATATCTATTTAGAAAACGTAGAGCCTTTACAGATGTAATTTGAAGTAATGAATGTATTTCGTCAAGTATTCCCTTTGCCTCTACTGCGTATTCCGTAGCCTTTTCAACATAAATTCTCTTTACTGACATATTATAGTCCTCCTTGCAAAGCCTTTTTACCAATATCTTTTCTGTAGTGCATTGCTTTAAAGCTTATCTTTTGTACATCATCATAAGCAAGCGAAATAGCCTTGCTGAGTGTATCTGCAACAGCAGTTACCCCCAAAACTCTACCGCCATTTGTAACAAGCTTATCGTCACTTAGTGCTGTACCCGAATGATAGATATTTGAATGCTCTATATCATTTAGTCCGCTTATCTCATAGCCCTTTTGATAGCTAGTAGGATAGCCACCACTTGCGAGCATTACACAGCAGGCACTCCTACTACTAAAGCTTACATCCACCTTATCAAGCTCTCCACTCGCTGTGGCTTTCATAATAGTAAATAAATCACTCTCTAAAAGTGGCAATACAACCTGTGTTTCTGGGTCTCCAAATCGGCAATTATACTCTATTACCTTAACCCCACTCTTTGTAGCCATAAGTCCAAAGTATAGGCAGCCCTTAAAGCTTCTGCCCTCTTTATTCATAGCATCAATAGTTGGAATGAATATCTTTTCCATACATTCCCTTTGTATATCCTCTGTATAATATGGGTTAGGAGCAACAGTTCCCATTCCTCCTGTATTAAGTCCCTTGTCACCATCTAAGGCTCTTTTGTGGTCCATAGATGAGACCATAGGCTTAATTGTCTTGCCGTCTGTAAAGGCTAGTACAGATATTTCAGGGCCTTCTAAAAATTCTTCTATGACTATGCTATTACCGCTTTTTCCGAATACCTTATCCTCCATTATTGAGTGTATTCCATTAAGTGCCTCCTCCTCTGTATTACAAATAAGTACACCCTTACCAAGAGCTAAACCGTCCGCCTTTATTACAATAGGATATTTAGTATTGTGTTTAATGAAGTCTACCGCTTTTTCTGCTCTATCAAATACATCGTAGCTTGCTGTAGGGATATTATACCTTTTCATAAGCTTCTTTGAAAAAACCTTGCTTCCCTCGATAATAGCAGCTTTTTTATTTGGTCCAAAGGCTTCTATTCCTTTTTCATTAAGTCTGTCTACTAGTCCAAGTACAAGAGGGTCATCAGGAGCAACAACAGCAAAGTCAATTTGCTTTTTAACTGCAAAATTAACTATGCTATCTATATCTGTAGCCTGTATATCCACACATTCTGCATCCCTAGCTATTCCACCATTTCCTGGAAGAACATAAATTTTTTCAATAGCTGAGCTTTCCTTTAGTTTTTTTATAATGGCGTGTTCACGTCCGCCACCACCGACTACCATTACCTTTTCTTTCACTCTCTCCACCTCCGCATTAGTGATGGAATAATCTAACTTCTGTAAATGCCATAGCTATATCAAGGCTATTGCAAGCATCAATTACACTCTCATCTCTAATAGAGCCTCCTGGCTCGGCTATATACTCAACCCCGCTTTTTGCCGCTCTAAGTATATTATCATCAAACGGGAAAAATGCGTCACTGCCAAGAGACACTCCTCTTACATTTCTAAGATATTCCTCTTTTTCTTCCTTTGTTAGTGGCTCTGGTCTCTCTTTAAATGTATTTTGCCATACATCATCACCAATTACGTCATTATAATCATCTGAAATATACACGTCGATTGCGTTGTCTCTGTTCGCACGCTTAATACCATCAATAAACTTTAGAGCTAGTACCTTTGGGTGCTGTCTTAGATGCCATATATCAGCCTTATTTCCTGCAAGCCTTGTACAATGTATACGTGACTGCTGTCCTGCACCTATTCCTATAGCCTGTCCGTCCTTTGCATAGCAAACTGAATTTGACTGAGTATATTTAAGCGTGATAAGAGCTATTATAAGGTCTCTCTTTGCACTATCTGGTATATTCTTATTTTCTGTAACTATATTTTTTAGTAGCTCCTCATTAATCCTTACATTATTTCTTGTCTGCTCGAATGTAATACCGAATACCTGCTTACGCTCTATTTCCCTGGGAATATAATTAGGGTCAATCTTTACTATGTTATATGTGCCTCTTCTCTTGCCCTTTAGTATCTCAAGAGCCATTTCACTATAGCCTGGGGCAATAATTCCGTCTGAAACCTCTTTTGCTATAAGTCTTGCTGTTGGTTCATCACATTCATCGGAAAGAGCTATCCAATCACCGAATGATGACATTCTATCCGCTCCTCTTGCTCTTGCATAGGCACAGGCAAGTGGGGATAGCTCCACATCATCTGTAAAATATATTTGCTTTAGCGTATCACTAAGCGGTTCACCAATTGCCGCTCCAGCTGGGCTTACGTGTTTAAAAGAGGTTGCCGCACATTTTCCAGTAGCCTCCTTTAGTTCCTTTGCAAGCTGCCACGCATTAAAGGCATCTAAAAAATTTATATATCCAGGTCTGCCATTTAGTACCTCTATTGGTAGCTCTCCATTCTCCATATAAATTCTCGATGTACTTTGATTAGGATTACAACCGTATTTAAGCTTAAACTCTTTAGCCATTTTACTGCCTCCGTTAATTAATAAAATATTATTTATTCTTATTAAATATCCTTGTCTCTTCGCTGTGGTCGTTTAGATTAATATATCTTACAAATAGTGAAACCTTATTGTCCTCATTTAGACTATTCCAAAGTATATTTGCAAATTCGTCTATTTGAGTATCTATTATCATTCGCTCTGGCTCACCCTCAAATGACGGAATAGGCGTGCCATCGCACATATAGGTATGTATAAATCTAGCCTCTCCATTTACTACCTGTGGGTATTCATAGAAAAATCTTTCTACGCTGTCGCCGTTGCCATTGTCACTTTTGAGTATTGCCATTTTATACGAAAAATCGCCATTTTTAAAATCAAGCATAGCACTTATTCTTGGTGTAAAGTTTGGCTCATCAGGCTCAAATGTCCTTGTTCTTAGTGCATCCTCAAAGCTCTCACCCTTTTTTATAAAATCATAAATTGTATCCGTTTGGTCGCCGTTTGTAACAATGAGCCTATCCTTATACTTGCGTACTGGGTGATAAATTATAAGCTTTGGGTCTGTAAGCTTTGATGGGTCAAATGCCTTTGTCTTTATTCCATCTGGCTCTGTAACAAAAACTCTATTTCTGCTGTTTTCACTTCTTCCCATAATAAAATAAGCTACAACTGCATTCTTTCCATCACTAGATTTTCCTACTATTATTCCTCTGCCTGGATAGGAATTTGTTTTTAGAGCTTCCTCTATATTAGTTATCTTCACTATTTTTTTCGCTCCTTTCAGCGCATACCATTTCGACTGCCTGTGGTAAAATTATCCATTCCGCTTCTTCCATAACTCTTTTTTGCAGAGAGTCTGGGGTATCATCATCATTTATGTATACAGCTCTTTGCAAAATAATCTTTCCTCCGTCAGGAACCTCATTCACAAAATGTACTGTCGCACCAGTAACCTTAACCCCATAATCAAGTGCCGCCTTATGAACTCTTAAACCATAGTATCCACTACCACAAAATGACGGAATAAGTGACGGATGTATGTTTATTATTCTATTGGCATATCTACTTGTAAAATCTTCCCCCAGTATTGTAAGAAATCCAGCGAGTACTATAATATCTATCTCATTTTCTTCTAGGATATTAGTTAGAGCTAAATCAAAATGAGGTCGGTTATCATAATTTTTCTTTTCTACAACATAGCTTTTTATTCCGCTTTGTCTTGCCCTCTCTAGGGCGTATACATTTGGCTTATTGCTGATTACTAGCTTTATTTCACAGTGAGGCATCTTGCCAGAAGCTTGAGCATCAATAAGTGCTTGTAAATTTGTTCCGCCTCCACTTACAAGGACTGCTACTTTCTGCTTTTTTAGCATATTTCTACACCCTCACCCTTTTGGATTTCACCCATTACATAGGCTTTTTCTCCATTTTCGTGTAGTACGCTTAGAGCCTTATCTACATCATTTTTATCTACAATTATTGCCATACCAACACCCATATTAAAGGTATTAAACATATCTCTGTGAGGAATATTTCCAACCCTCTCCATAAGCTTAAATATGGGAAGAATATTAAGTGAGCTTTCGTCAATTTTCGCCATCAAGCCCTCTGGTATTGCTCTTGGTAGGTTTTCATAAAAGCCACCACCAGTAATATGAGATATACTCTTAACGTTCACCTTGTCAATTACCTCAAGAACAGGCTTTACATAAATTTTTGTAGGAGTTAAAAGTGTATCACCAAGTGTAGAGGCAAGCTCATCATAGTACACATTAAGTGTCTCCTCGTTTACATTAAAAATCTTTCTTACAAGTGAAAAGCCGTTTGAATGTACGCCACTTGAAGGCAAGGCTATTATTACATCTCCCTCTTTTACATTTTCAAGGTTAATTATTTTTTCTTTATCAACAACGCCCGTTGTATAGCCTGCTAGGTCATACTCATCTATTGGGTAAAAGCCTGGCATTTCTGCTGTTTCACCACCAATTAAGGCACAATCAGCTTGTACACAGCCCTCAGCGACACCACTAACTATTTCTGCAACCTTTTCTGGTGTATTCTTTCCAACCGCTATGTAATCAAGGAAAAAAAGAGGCTTTGCTCCTGCACAAATAACATCATTTACACACATAGCTACGCAATCAATACCAACTGTATCGTGCTTATCCATTAGAAATGCTATCTTTAGCTTTGTACCTACTCCATCTGTACCGCTCACAAGAACTGGAGACTTAATATCCGTTAAGTCCATCTGATATAGTCCGCCAAAACCACCAATACCTGAGACAACTCCTTTTGTCATTGTTCTTGCAACGTGGCTCTTCATAAGTCTTACTGACTCGTAGCCTGCTGTAATGTCTACTCCTGCCGCCTTGTAGCTCTCACTAAAACTATTGTTACCCATATTATTTACCTCTCTATTTATATAATTAAAATAATGTAAACTAGTATCAATTATCCCTCAAGCTTTTTATCGTACTTACTATTTACCTTAATTTCTGGTACGTCCATTGGATATTCTCCTGTAAAGCAACTACAGCAAAAGCCACCCTTTGTGCAATCTGCAATTTTCTTTACATTGTCAACACTTAAATATCCAAGAGAATCAACATCTATTATTTTAGCAATTTCCTCTACTGTATGGTTATGAGCTATAAGGTTATCTCTTGAATCAATATCAGTACCAAAGTAGCAAGGGTGCTTAAATGGTGGAGCTGAAACCCTCATATGTACCTCTGTAGCTCCTGCCTCTCGAAGTAGGCTTACTATTCTTGCGCAGGTTGTTCCACGAACTATGCTGTCATCTATTAATATTACTCGCTTGCCTTTTACTGTATCAGCTATTGTATTTAGCTTTATCTTGACAAGATTTGTTCGCTCAGTCTGTGTAGGCTGTATAAACGTTCTACCTATGTATTTATTCTTTATAAAGCCTATTCCATAGGGAATGCCTGACTGCTTAGAATAACCAAGTGCGGCATCTAGTCCGCTGTCTGGAACGCCTATTACTACATCTGCCTGAACTGGATGCTCAAGCGCTAAATATGCCCCCGCTCTTTGGCGAGCAACGTGTACGCTACTTCCGTCTACTACTGAATCTGGACGAGCAAAATATATAAACTCAAATACACATAGACTTTTTTCCTTTGTTCCACAATGAGTAGTTATGCTTCTTAGACCATTTTCGTCACAAACTACTATCTCTCCCGCCTCTACATCTCGCACAAATTTTGCGCCTATACTATCCAAAGCACAGCTCTCTGAAGCAAAAATATAGCTATTATCAAGCTTTCCTATGCAGAGAGGTCTAAATCCCATTGGGTCACGAGCCGCAATAAGCTTTTTAGGAGACATTATAACAAGGGAATATGCACCCGCTATTCTGTACATAGCCTTTTCTATTGCCTCCTCTATGCTGTGAGTATGTACTCTCTCCCTTGTAATTGCGTATGCTATTACCTCTCCGTCACTAGTTGTATGAAAAATGGCTCCCTTTTGTTCAAACTCATCACGAATTTCACTTGCATTTGTAAGCGCTCCGTTATGTGCTACTGCCATTCTACCCTTACTGTGATTAACTATAAGTGGCTGAGCATTGTAGTTACTTTTTGTATCCTGTGTGCCATATCTACAATGTCCTACAGCCATTTTTCCCTCTCCAAGACTTTCAATTACTTCTTTTGTAAAAACTTCATTTACTAGTCCTGTACTCTTGTAGCCGTGAATTTTACCCTCGTCGTTTACGGCTATACCACAGCTCTCCTGTCCTCTGTGCTGTAGTGCATAAAGACCTAAATATGTCAGTGCCACTACGTCAAGCTTGTCATTGTTGTAAATTCCAAAAACGCCACATTCCTCGTGTATTTCTTCATTCATAACCATTTACTCCTTATAAATATTTATAGGCTTGCAATTGTTTTTTGTAGCTCTCTATCCTTTTCTATAACCCCCTCTGTCATTTTCCTACGCATTTCTAATAGCTTTTTTTCAAGCTCACTATCACCTACTGCAAGGATTTCTGCTGCAAGTATTGCTGCATTATCAGCTCCATCAATAGCAACGCTTGCAACTGGTATACCCTTTGGCATTTGTACTGTTGAAAGTAGGGCGTCCATTCCCTCAAGTGCCGACGCCTTTATTGGAATACCGATTATTGGTAAAACTGTGTATGCGGCTAGTATTCCGCCGAGGTGAGCAGCCTTTCCTGCTGCTGAAATGATTACTCCAAACCCATTCTTACTTGCATTCTTTGCAAACTCAATGGCCTCATTAGGTGTTCTATGTCCTGAGAACACGTGTGCCTCAAATGGAATTTCTAACTCCTTTAATACCTTTATTGTATTTTTTACAAGTGGAAAATCGCTATCACTACCCATAATAACCGCTACTTTTTTCATAATCTATATTCTCCTTTTTAAAAATAATTATCTATAAAACAAAAATAACAGTAGCGCATACTACGCTACTGTTACTTTATTTCGCAACTTGTCTGTATTAAATTTTTATTAATTATGTTTATAAAAAATTCCGCACTAACAGTGTTATACTCATATTTTAGATAATTTAGATTTGGGCAGGTCTTCCCTATCCCATATACAAGTTTATTCTTAAATATCACTGCCATCACCTCATTATTTTATAAGTTCACAGAATTTAAGCCTCTACCTATTTTGTTTATATACTGTTTATGTCACTATGCTATATATTCTACAGTTTTTTTTTATTTTTTTCAATAGCAAAATTTATTGTAATAAAATTTTTGTTTAAATAGACAATTAAACTTATTATTTTCACTCTTCTCCTATCTATCATTACATAAAATTTGTGATATATGGTTACAATATATTATACTTTTTAGTCATATAAGAAAACCTTTTTTTTCGTAAAAGGTTTTCTCTTGTGCTTACGCACAATTCACTTTTGAAAATACTCTTGCACGGCAATAGTGTTTCGCTCGTTGCGACGAGCGCCAAAGGCTCTGCCTTTTGAATCCGCAATTTTTTGAAAAAAATTGAGTAAAACTTTCGTATACACTCTTTGAAAGTACGAACTAAAAAGTATATTACAAAACAAAAATTAATTATTTATCATAACGGAGGTAAAAATTTATGAATGATATATTAGTTCTAAAGGAAGTATATAAAAATAGTAGTACAGGCGTATATTCTATGAAAAAAATCTGTGAGAAAATAGAAGATAAAGTATTTTTCGACCTCATAAGTGAACAAAAAGATGATATGCAAAAAATTGTGGATGAAAGTGAACAGCTTCTCATTTCCTATGACGAGCAACCAGACGATATAGGACTTATGTCAAAAAGCGGTATTGTATCAAGCATAATGTTTAAAACTATTTCCGATAATTCACCATCAAATATTGCGGATATATTAATCAAGGGCAACAGTATGGGTATAAATAATCTCAGAAAAGTTATGAATAGTGCCGTCATAGAAAATAATCAAATAAGCCGTCTTGCAAATGAATTACTATCTTTACAAGAAAATAATATTGAGCGACTAAAAAATTACCTATAGTTTAGATGAAATAATATTCGATTTAATTAATCTATGTCTTACAGCCTCACCCAAAAAAGCCGCTGCTACAAGCTTTATTGTATCAAAAACCACAAAGGGATATACACAGGCTACAAGTGCCGCTGTAACAGTGGTTTTTTGCTGGTAGACAAACCAAAATGTTCCAAAGGCATAGTCAATAATTGTTCCGAGAGCTAGTCCCAATATATACATCGAAACCTTCCCTCTAAATTTATCTACAATAATTCCGCTCAACAAAGCCATAAATACAAAGCCTACTAAATAGCCACCCGTTGGCCCCAAAATATATCCTACTCCAGAACCAAAATTTGAGAATACAGGTACACCAAAGCCACCAAGCAAAAGATAGACTATACAGCTTATAGTACTTAGCTTTTTTCCAAGCAAAACCACAGCAAAATATATTACAAAATTTGCAAGCGTTATTGGAATAGGTCCTATCGGCAAAGAAAATGGTGCTACAACACAAATTAGTGCTGACATAATTCCTATTAACGTAATTTCCTTAACTGTTATTTTTTTCATCTCGAGTTTCCCCTTTTCTTAATGATAATTACAAGCATACCATATTTATAATAGCTCCTATGCAAGTAATTATATCATCTGTAATATATATTGTCAACTATATATTATATATAAGTTTACAATTATTTTTTAGCTAGACTAGATATTATAATAAAAAGCTGATATAATATATATCGTTATTAAGTACTATGGAGATGATTAAAATGGCAAAAAGATTTAGAATAGCTGATTTAGATGCACCTGTGCTACTAAAAAACTACCTTACATATTTACTTACTATTCGTGGCCGTTCAGAAAGAACTGTACGAGCTTATTATATAGACTTAAGATTTTTTCTTAGATTTATAAGGGCTATTAGAGAGGATATTGATGATAGTGAAAAAAATCTTGAAAATATAAGTATTTCTGATATTCCAGAGAGCTACATACTTGATGTAACTCTCGCTGACGCATTTGATTTTCTAAACTTTACTATATCTGAAAATAATAATAACGCAAATACTCGTTCAAGAAAGGTCTCGAGCCTAAAGGGCTTTTACAAATATATTAAGGAAAAAACAGATAAGCTTTCCGAAAATCCTATGGAAAACCTAGAGGCTCCAAAGAAAAAGACCTCACTACCAAAATATCTCTCTCTAAACGATAGCCTGACATTACTTGACAGCATAGACGGACAGCATAAGGAAAGAGATTATGCAATTATAACATTCTTCCTTAACTGTGGTATGCGTGTCTCCGAGCTTGTAGGAATTAAAATACAGAGCTTTCAAGGTGAAAATCAGTTGAGACTACTCGGTAAGGGCAACAAGGAAAGAGTAGTTTATCTAAATGAAGCCTGTCTTGAGGCTAAAGCAAGATATGACTCCGTCAGAAAAGAACAGCTAAAGGATAAAAAATGTGACTTTTACTTTATATCCAGAAATGGTGGACCACTTACCACAAGGAGGGTTGAACAGCTCCTTGAAAATCACCTAAAGGCAGCAGGACTTAATAATATGGGTATTTCTCCACATAAGCTTCGACATACCGCCGCCACACTTATGTACCAGTACGGAGATGTTGACATTCGTGTACTGCAGCAAATACTTGGACACGTAAATCTGAATACTACTGAAATTTATACTCACGTATCAGGTAAACAGCTAGAAGAAGCTACAAACGCATCACCTCTATCAAATGTACATATTGATGATAAAAAAAATGACTAGTATATAATCGAATATACTATAATTTCAGAAATATATATGAGTAGACAAATTACAAGGTATGCCATAATAGAAAGTCCCCTGCGACCTATAAGTATATTTTGACTGTTACTGCCATATATTTGCTGACACTTCAGTATTACTCCGCTATACATACACATATATATTACGCTGTGCAATACTGACGTTGCAAAGACGCCAAAAATTAAGTAGGTAATATTTCCTCCCTCAAAAAAGAGAATCATACTAGTTGTTGATATTCCTACATACAGCCCATAAAAAAGCGGTAAGATATTTATTATTATATTTCCTATTCTACTATATAGACATACATATACGAGAGTAAATATAAGTAAAAATCGCCACAAATATTCACATACTAGCGTAAATAGACTTCCACTAATCTTGCTTTGGTATCCATTGACAACTATTGCAGCCGCAACTGTAGATGCGTCGGTATCCGAAAGAATTAACCTTGTGCCAACACACACTCCAAGCGTAAACACGACTAAAAAAATCGCAACATACCTTCCGCTAGAAAATAGGGTTATCCTTGTTTTCTTTTCAAGTGAATTTTTTATTTCCATAAAGCTAAATCCTCCCTTACTTAAAAATATGAGTAAGAGAGGATTTTTATTACTTTTATTTAGCTACTATTGCTGTGTCGTTTTTTGAAAACCAGTAGGATATAAACGCTCCTAAGCCAAATACAACCAAGGATATTATAAAGCCTATACCACCTATATACGCATCCTCAACTCCTATTTTAGCTAGTATAGTTGGTATTGAACCCACCATAAATCCAAGAATAGCAAAGTATGTTGCGTTAGGATATTTTTTTAAAAGCTTATCTATAAGTGCTGAGCCTAGTATAATACCTATACATATTCCTATTGCAACAGGCACAAGCACCCATATATTAAATTCCGAGATAGCTGTTGTAACTGTTTCATATACTCCAAAAAGAAGCATCACAAAGCTACCAGATATTCCAGGAATTATCATACAAAAGGCAGATATTGCACTAAATACAACTAGCTTTATAAATGAGCCTACAGACAGACTGCGTATAATTTGGTCTGTATTTGAAGGAATTATAAATATCATTGAAATCATAATTCCTGCTGTAATAAGTAGAGGAAGTGCCTGAATAGGCTTAAATTCTTGCTCCGTAGATTTTTTGTAAATCATGGGGAAGCTACCTAGAATTATTCCCATAAAGAAAAAGTTAATTATCATATAGTGGTTTGTAAGTAAATAATTAATTCCGTTTGCAAAGAGAAGTATTCCCACACCAGCTCCAAGCATTATTGGTAATAGAAAGGTCACACTCTTTTTAAATTCCTTCCAAAAACAGCCTATTGAATGCATTATTTTGTCAAAAACCTTGCAAATAACCATCATCGTGCCACCGCTGACACCTGGAATTATATTTGCAACACCAATTACAATTCCAATCAAAAAGTTTTTAATGCTTTCTTTAAATTTCATCAATCAATACTCCTTATTCAGCATAAAAATTTTTACATATAATATGATACTCTTCATCAGTTATGTTGTCAATTCCTTTTATGAGGTCAATTTGTACAATCTTTTTGTGGTACTTCCTCAATTTTATTATAGTTTCTGCTGCCTTTTCTGAGATGCCATCAACTGACATTATATCCTCCTTTGTAGCCTTATTAATATTCATCTTACTACTGATCAAAAACTCATCAATTTCTATATCTGTTTTAATTTCCTTAGATATAGGCTTTCTTTTGGGATATATCTCCGTATTACTAAATTTACTGCTGTCCCAATTAGTAAAGCTATATAAAAATCTAAAAATTACTACTAACATAAGAAGAAGTATGACAAAATATATACTTTCTTTAAGCTTAATCTTCATCTTCATTTACTTCATCTACTTCCAAGCCTAACTTTTTTAGTAGCTCGCTAAAATACTCTGGTAATTCCGAGGTAAAGCTTAAATATTCCTTTGTTATCGGGTGTACAAAGCCTATGTGTCTTGCGTGTAAGCATTGTCCATTTGTACCCTTTAGGTCGTTTTTAAAATTACAATATACATCATCGCCAGCAACTGGATGACCTTTGTACGCCATATGTACACGAATTTGATGTGTTCTACCTGTTTCAAGAGTACATTCCACATAGGAAAAGCCCTTATTTGATGACAATACCTTAACGTGAGTAACCGCATTTCTTGAGTTAATTGGAGTTACACACATTTTCTTTCTATCCTTTGGATTTCTACCTATTGGAGCATCAATAGTAAACTCATCTTCCTTAAAAGTACCGTGAACTATGGCTGAATACTTTCTTTCAAACGAATGAACCTTTATTTGCTCTGCAAGTCCTCTGTGTGCCATATCGTTTTTTGCTACAATTAAAAGTCCAGATGTATTTTTATCTATTCTGTGTACAATACCAGGTCTTATTACTCCATTAATACCCGAAAGTGAGCCGTCACAATGATATAACAGAGCATTAACTAGTGTTCCTGTATAATTACCAACTGCTGGATGCACAACCATTCCCTTTGGCTTATTTACAACCAACAAATCCTTGTCCTCGAAAATTATATCTAGTGGTATATTTTCTGGAAGTATTTCTGCTGGCTGTGGCTCGTCCTCTATAACTGTAACCTTATCTCCTACTTTAAATTTAGCATTCTTTTGTACAGCTACTCCATTAATATAAACCCTCTCTTTTTCACACAAGGTCTGTATTTGCGAACGAGAGAAGTTTTCAAAATTACTGGAAAGTAATTTATCAAGTCTCTCCCCCACCATTGCTTCATCTATAATTAATATATGTTCCATAAAGTTCCTTTATCCTTAAATAGTGTAAATCCCTCCTCTAAGGAGAGAAGGGAATTCTTTTTATTTATTATTTTCTTTATCTGACTCAGTAGAAACTATTTCTCCGCTAAATCTATCTACAAATTCTAGCTTTTCAGCCTTTTCGTCTGATTTATCAAAAAATAGCAGATAGATAAAGAGAAGAATTGTGCCACAAACCACACAAATATCGGCAAAATTAAAAATTGGGAAATTAATAGGTTCAAAATATATATAATCTACAACATATCCCTTTACTATTCGGTCTATTAAATTTCCTACACCACCACCTATTATAAGCATAAGCGAGGTATTAAGTATTGGTTTTTGTAGCTTTTTGTCAAATAGCAGATACACAAGTAATGCAAGCATTATGGACGTAAATACTATCAAAAACCACTTTTTTTGCTGTAATATACCAAATGCTGCACCATAATTTTCGTGATAGTGTAGTGACAATACGTTCTTTATTATATCAAAATGACCAATTGGCTTTAAAGAAAGCACTGCCCATTTTTTGAACAAAAAATCAAGTAAAATTAAGGCTAGTGAACCCAACAAATAAAAAAATCCTGACATCTAAACACCTCTGATTTATTCCTTATTATTTATTTTTAGTAAGCTAAAGCTTTCATCATCGTCGTCATCATCAGAATCTTCGTTAAATAAATCCATATTTTTTCCAATAACATTTTCAAGCTTTAGATCATCAAGAAATAGGTCATTCTCCTCATCTAAATCACTATCGTCCAAAATAACCGAATTTTCGAGTAGCTTATCATCCTCTTCAAAGCTCTCACCCATAGTTACCTGCTCACAGATTAGTGCATCAAAGGTTCTATCACTATTTACTTTTATCTCCGAGCTTTCTTTTTCCTCATCATCTAATTTGTTGTCATTTTCTTTTTCACAAGGCTCTTCGACATTTACAGCTTTCTCAGTAAATTCTTCCTCATCAGGCTCTTCTTGTTTCTCTTGTTCTTCAGTAGATTTCATTTCTGTAGGTGTACTGTCAGCAACTTCTGGTTCTAATTTATCTACAGACTCACCCTCAGAGGTGTCTTCCTCTTCAGTTTCCTCTTCTTTAGTCTCAATTTGAACACTTGTATCTTCTGAAATTTTAGGAGAAGTCTCTTCCTCTATAGCCTCTTCACAAATCTTTTCATCAGATTTTTCATCCTTTTGCTCCTGACTTTCCTCCAAGGCTTGAGAATTTTCCTTAACCTCAGGCTTTTCGACCACGGCTGGTTTATCAACTATATTTTCTATTTCTTCATCTGTCTCTATATTTTCTGTTATCTTTTCTTCTTCACTTGGTTCAATCATCCTTTTATCAATCTCGGATTTATTTTCTTTTTTCATATCACGAGTAATGATAAAATTATCATCATTGTCCCTAGAACTATCCTCATCATCTATTTCTGGTGCATCTGGAATTTGTTGTATTATTTCAAGATGCTCCTTATATAGTCTAAATAGTTCATTTTTAAATTTGGCTGATTCGTCTCTTAATTCTTGGTATCTTGTCTGCTCCTGTTTTCTTCTTGAGCTTACATCATGCAATATTAAATCCGCCTGCTGTGTAGCCTGGTCAACTATCTCTTGAGCCTTAATTTTAGCATTTTTGACAAAAGAATCACCTAATTTTTGATAACCAATAAGGGCATCATAAATTGTCTGCTCATCATCTCTATATTTTTGAAGCTCTGCATTTGTGTTATCCAAATCTTCCTTTAATTGAATATTCTCTTTTTCAAACGCCCTTAGTAGCTCGATCGCCATATCCACAAAGGCATCTACATCTGCCGTTTTATAACCAAACGCTACGGTTTTTCCAAATTCTATATCCAAAAAATCTTTTGGTATTAACATCTCAAGTCTCCTTACATATATTTTTTAAATATTACCCTTATTCTGTCTTTTTTAGTTTCTCCATCAGTAGAATCAAATATAAACTTTCCAACGCCTCTTACTGTAATTTTGTCTCCTACATTTATTATTTTATCATTGTTGTAAAAGTCAATGCCATTTATAAACACCTTGCCACTCTTAATAAGTAGTGTGCTCCTCGTTCTTGAAAGGTTTGCAAGCGCAGACACTACACAGTCAAGCCTAAGTGAAGAAATTGTCCTATTTATTATAGAAAACTGTCTCTCGATTTCTATAGCTTCACCATTTATCACTGATGTAGAAACGCCTACCCCACCTATTTTAGATATTTGAGAAAGCACCACCGAAGATATTTTTTCATATAAAAATACTACTGTATTTCCTTTATCAATGACTATATCTCCTATTACCTCACGCTTTAAGCCCTCTGCCATAAGAGTACCCAAAAAATCCTTATGTCTAAGACTATATTCCTTTTTGTAAGAAAAATTTACGGCAACAATAGGAAAATCACTATTTGTATAGTATTCGTACGGAAACAGACCCAGTATTTTACGCTCACAGTTTTCGTTTCCACCCCAAAAACAAAAATATAAATCATTTTGCTTTTTTAGATGCTCAATAACTATGTCCTGCTCGGTATCGGACAGGAAACCCAAAAACACAGGTCTGTTTTTCTTTACACAAATATCTATATCATCATAGAGCTTTGGAATTAATAAATCATTAGAAGCTTTCATCTGAATTGTTTAGAGACTCAGAATTTGAAGTATTTGTATCCTCGTCATCACCTGTTGACTCCTCACCTACGATGCCTACTGTATCTGGTGTCATAACAAATGTTGTATTTGATGCCTTCTTAATTGTAGCTCCGTTTGCATAAGCTACGCCACTCAAAAAGTCTACTATTCTTCTTCTTACATCCTGTGAAAGAGAATCTGTATTTAGTACTATTGTCTTTTTCACAAGCATATCATCAGCAATAGAGCTTGCCTCTGCAAATTTCTTTGGTTGACGCAAAACTACCATTTGCTTTACCTGCTCCTTGTTTTCTTCTGGCTCTGGGTCTGCAAATAGTGTAGGACCACCATAGGAATTTGTATCAAAGCCTGTTCTTCCACCTAAACCGTTCATATTCATACCACTGTTATTCATATTATTCATTTCTTCATCATTCTCCTCTTCTATATTTATTTGATTAGAAAATCTACTTGCAAAGGACTCCGAAAAATCTTCATCAAAAAGTATGCTATTATGTGCCTCATCGTCCGCTGTATCCTCAGAAAGCTTTATATCGTTTGGATTAAAGCTCAAATTTGATATATTATCCTCCGTTAATTCCTCTTGGTTTTCCATATTATCCTCTTCATCAAGAAAATCATCATCTGAATTTCCCCAAAGCTTTTTTAATCCATCTAATTTTTTTCCCATTATGTACCTCCACAAATTTACTAATATATAAAAATTAAGTATTCCATACAATCATACATATATATTATCTATGTTTTTTATCAATATGTCAATATAAATTTGAATAATTATGTGCTTTTTTAGTCTTTTTACAAATAATTCACAAAACTATGCTTTAAAATATAATAGTATGTATTATTTATAATTCCTTTCCGTCATATAAATTTCTTCCCTTTACTATTACCTCATCAAAAATATTGAGATATTCATTATTTTTATAATTGAGCTTTGTAAGGTAGAAATCTGGTCCACGATATATTATATCAACCTTTTTGAATGTAATAGATGATTTTCCCTTTACATAAACGCCCTGTACTCCGTCTACAATTCTAAGAGCCTTACTACTAAACCTTATTCCACTAAAGTTTTGGAAGCCTATATTTATATTAATCTTTCTATTTCCTAAAACCTCTGAATTTATTTCATTTGATTTTATAAAAATAAGACTGGTATCTGTATCAAAATCATCAATGGAATTTACCACCCTACCCATAATTTGATTATCTCTATCATTTCCAACCGTCATACAAATTTTGTTTACAGACTGGAATATTTTTGAGGCATAGGTCGGTACCTTTGTTACATAATACCAATTTATATTCTTAATATTCTTTCCAAACGACTCCTCCTGCCTTGGATAATCAATAGCCATAAGCTCCTCGAAATTATCAAAGGTTATAGACGAGAGTGTTTTGGGACTTAGCTTTTCCTCATAGCCATCTACATAGGAAGAAAATATTCCTCTAAAATCAGCGGTTATAGAATTATATTGAGTGCCATAGCTCATATAGCTATCCAGCTCATTCTTTATCTCATCGAAATTAACCTGTTGCCCTGTCATCATCTTTGAGGTCAAAATAGTATCGAGAATATCAAACTTTATAGTATTTATATTTTCTGCTGAGCTATTAAATTTAAGCTCCATAAAAGGCTTTATTGAGGTAATGATGTTTTCATTTAGGGAGTCTATATTCTTTATTACCTTTTTTTGTGTCTTTTCAATATCCGTTACCTTTTGATAAATTTGTTGTATCTTATCAACCTCAGCATCAATTATAAGGCTTTTTTCATCGCTGTACTGCCTTGCTACAACAGTTGTAGGTATTACTTTTTTGCCGTCTGGAACAATATATGAAATATAGCCATCAGGGTGCTTTGGACATTCCTCCTCGTCCCTTATTATTATTCCCTGTGTGGCATACTCATTGGATACATCAAAAACATAGGGTATCTCTGTTCTATAATCCTGCTGGTAGTATCGCAGAGCAATCGAGGTACTATAAAACAAAAATAATATAATAATTATAATTGATATTATCTTATTTGTTTTAGTATTCATATAAAATCCTCCGCCTATATTTTATTCTATAATACCGCTTTCCTCTATTTTCATAATAACAGCATCTAGCATATCCTTGTAGCTATCATAATCATCGGCATAAAACCAATTAATATTCTCTTCTTTTCTAAACCATGTAAGCTGTCTTTTGGCATAGTGACGGCTATTTATTCTAATAGTATCTAATGCCTCGTCAAGACTTATTTCGTTATTGAAATAAGGTACTAGCTCCTTGTAGCCTATAGCCTGAGCGGCTGTTTTTGAAAGTGGCAAGCTTAGTATCTGTCTTGCCTCATCAATAAGTCCCTCGTCTACCATTAGTCCTACTCGCTTATTTATGCGAGAGTAAAGACTATCCTTGTCTCTATATGTAATTCCTATAATTATAGGTAAATAGGGACTCTCCTCTCTTTTTGAAGCCTCATTTTGCTGAGAGACTGTTTTCCCTGTAGTATGGTTTATTTCCATAGCCCTTATTACTCTTTTTACATTGTTACAGTGAATATTTTGAGCGGCTACTGGGTCAAGCTCTTGTAGCTTTTCGTGTAATGCCTCATTACCGTGTTCCCTAGCGAAGCTCTCAAGCTCCTTACAATACTCCTCATCGTGCTTTTGTTCATCAAAGGTTATATTTTGTAAAAACGAGCGAATATATAGCCCTGTACCACCAGCTATTACTGGAAGCTTTCCACGAGAATTTATATCAGCCACAGCCACTTTTGTAAGAGATGAAAACTCAGCTACAGAAAAATCCTCCCACGGCTCTTTTATATCAATTAGATGATGCCTTACCTCCGACTGTTCCTCTTTTGTCGCCTTTGCAGTCGCAATAGACATCTTTTTATATAGCTGCATTGAGTCTCCAGAGATTACTTCTCCGTCAAATGCCTTACATATATCTATAGAAAGTCTTGTTTTTCCTGAGGCAGTAGGTCCTACCACAGCTACAACAGGTATTTTTTTCTCCATCTTATGTCTCCCCTCGCTATATAGAACCAAGTCTACCAAACATTTTTTCTATATCCCTTCTTGTTAATTCTATTATTATTGGTCTGCCGTGCGGACAATGACGTACATTGGGATTTTCACTTAAATCGCTTAGCAACTTCTTTTGTTCATCAATATTGTTGTATTGACCACCCTTGACAGCCGCCTTGCACGCCATTGTATGAAATAAATCATCTATTTTATCTGCAAGCTGTGTTTCTCCTCCAAGAAGAAGCTTTTCAGCTATCTCAGTTATTGTATCCTCTACATTATCCATTCCGTAGACAGATGGTATTTCGTGTACTATCACGTTGCCATCTCCAAAATCCCCTACCGAAAAGCCGAGCTTCATAAATAGCTCGTGATTATTTATTATGACATCATACACGTCCTTTGAATAGGCTATTATTTGAGGTAATAGTAGCATTTGAGTGCTTAGTCCATTCTCATAATATGAACTTTTAATTTGCTCATACAAAAGCCTTTCGTGGGCGGCGTGCTTGTCAATTAACAGTAGACTTTGCTCACACTTAGCAATTATGTAGGTATTAAACACCTCTCCTATGTATTCATACCTTTCCTTAGGAGGCTCTGGATTTTGTTTTTTATCTTCTTCGCTCGGTCTATTTATATTAAATACAGTATCAGTAAGCTTTTCATTATCATTATCTATTTTTGCTACTCTTTTTGGGGGAATAAATATTATCGGCTCTGAATATACTGTCTCATCTTTCTTTTGACTTATGTCATCTACACTTTTTATTGGTTTAGTATCTAAATTAAATTCTGCTCTGTTTGTCTTATACTCCTCTTGCTTTATTTCTTTATCAAAAAGCTGTTTTTGGTATAGCTCCTTAACAGGAGACGAGGAAAGAGCTATATTTTCTTTGTTTTGTGGCTTAATTAGCTCATTATATTTTTGAGCTGTTAGTGTCTGCTGTTCACCTAAGTCCTCTCTATTTTTTAGATTAAAATAATTAAGCTTTGTCTTTACCTTTTCGCCCGCTGTCTCTGTAAAGCTTACAGCTTGATTTAGATTCATAAGTGCATCGTATACAGCGGAATACACACTATGGAATATTGCTCTTTCATTTGTAAGCTTAACCTCAAGCTTTGCTGGATGAACATTTACGTCTATCATATCATTGGGCATTGTGATATTAAGCACACATATAGGGTATCTGCCAACCATCACCCTTGTTTTAAAGCCCTCCTCAAGTGCCGCCGCTGCTGTCATACATCTTACATATCTTCCATTTATGAAAAAATGCTCCATATTTCTTGATGCCTTCGCCGCCTCTGGCTTACCTATGTAACCATACACACTTATGCCATTAGAGCTATATTTTACCTCAAGCATATTTTGACCTATCTCTCTGCCATAAACAGAATATATGGCTGAAAGTAAATTTCCGTCTCCACTTGTATGTAGCTTTTTTTGTCCCTCTCTTATAAATCTAAAGGAAATTTCAGGGTGACTAAGAGCAAGTCTATCTATTAAGGTTGCTATTGCATTGCCCTCTGTAACATCTTTTTTTAGAAACTTCATTCTTGCTGGAATGTTATAAAATAAGTCCCTTATAGATAGCATTGTGCCATAGGCTCCTGCATATTCCATAGGTTCGCCTATCTCTCCACCCTCTACAGTTATTCGGTTAGCTACCTCATCATTTTGTGTACGAGTAATTAGCTCCACTTTACTAACTGCAGATATTGATGCTAATGCCTCACCCCTAAAGCCCAAGGTACCTATATTATATATATCATCCTTGGTTTTTACCTTGCTCGTTGCGTGGCGAAGAAAAGCAACGGGTAAATCAGACTTTTCTATTCCGCAACCGTTATCAGTAATCTTCATAAGCTTTATACCGCCGTTTTTTATTTCCACGGTAATACTTGTAGCTCCAGCATCTATTGAATTTTCAACTAGCTCCTTAATAACTGAGCTAGGTCTCTCTACTACCTCACCTGCCGCTATTAATTCAGCTATATTTTTATCAAGAACCTGTATTTTACCCATTACATTCACCTCTTTTATCTATTATTTTGCAAGCTTCTTTAGCTCATCAAGTATATCTAAAGCCTGTCTTGCCGTAATATTATCTGTATCTATCTCTCTTAAACGCTTTTTTAGCACCTCTGACTTATCATCTACAAATGTAAGCTGAGCCTGCTTATTAGCCTTTATCTTTTTTGCTGGCTTTACGCTACCATCTGTCTCTATCTGCTTTAGTATCTCGTAGGCACGGTTTACAACCCACTTTGGAACTCCTGCAAGCTTTGAAACCTCTATTCCATAGCTCTCATCAGCTCCACCAGGAAGTATTCTTCTTAAGAATATTATATCATCAGAACGCTTAATTGCGGCTATATTATAGTTTTTTACACAGGGGTATATATCACTTAATTCGATTAGCTCGTGGTAGTGAGTAGCAAATAGAGTTTTCGCCCTTAGCTTATCTACTATATACTCAAGAACCGCTCGAGCTATGCTCATTCCGTCGTACGTTGACGTACCTCTGCCTATCTCGTCCAAAATAAGTAGGCTCTTACTAGTTGCCTTATTTAGTATATCTGCAACCTCTGTCATTTCCACCATAAAGGTTGACTGTCCTGTTGCTAAATCGTCAGAGGCTCCTACTCGTGTAAATACTGCGTCTACTATTCCTATTTTAGCCGACTTTGCTGGAACAAAACAGCCTATCTGAGCCATAATTACTATAAGCGCCGTTTGACGTATATATGTAGACTTACCAGCCATATTAGGTCCTGTTATAATATCTATCATATCACCCTTACAATTTAGAGTTGTATCGTTTGCTACAAATTCGCTATCTCTCAAAAGTCTTTCTACAACGGGGTGCCTTCCGTCAGTAATCATTATATCATCTGAATTGTCAATAATAGGTCGAACATAGTCGTTTTCTATTGAAACAACCGCAAAGGAACAAAATACATCAAGCATCGCTATTGCCTCTGCCGTTGACTGTATTCTTTCTAGCTCATTTGCTACTAGAGTGCGTACCTCCTCAAAAAGTCTACCCTCTAGTATAATTATCTTTTGCTGAGCGGATAGAGCCTTACCCTCTAGCTCCTTTAGCTCCTCTGTAATAAATCTTTCGTTATTAGCAAGGGTTTGTTTTCTTATATAGTTGTCTGGTACCTGTGATGCGCTTGCCTTTGACACCTCTATATAATATCCAAAAACTCTATTATAACCAATCTTTAGATTTTTTATTCCAGTCTTTTCCTTTTCCTCTGCTTCCTTTTCGGCTATAATTTCCTTTATATGCTCAGACAAGTATCTTAATTCGTCAAGTTCCTTATTATAGCCCGCTTTTATAACTCCTCCGTCGCGGACAGTCATTGGCGGTGCTTCAATTATAGCACTCTCTATTAATGCTGTCATATCCTCAAGTGTATCAAGATTTTTTTCTATAGCACACAAAAATTGTGACTGTACTCCGCTCATATACGCCTTTATTTCAGGTATTTTCTTAAAACCAACACCCAAGGCTGATAAATCCCTCGGTGATGGATTGCCATAGACTACCTTTGTCATAAGTCTTTCTATATCGAATATTCCAGAAAGAGAATATGTTAGGTCAGAAAGAAGTATTGTGTTGCCTGTCAGCTCCTCGACTGCGTTTAGACGCTTATCTATCTCTATTAAATTTAAAAGTGGCTGTAATATAATCGAACGTATTTTTCTCTTACCCATAGCCGTCTTAGTCTTGTCAAGCACCCACAAAAGAGTACCCTTTTTTTCTCTCTGTCTCATCGTCTCACAAAGCTCAAGGTTTCTTCTAGCTGATATATCCAAAAACATATACTGCTTATCGCTATAGATATTCACATTTTGTATTCGGCTAAGTCCTGTTCTCTGTGTCTTTTGTAGATATATAAATAATGCTCCAAGAGCCGATACCGCATAAGGCATATTCTTTAGAGAAAGCTCACTAAGGTTATCCTTTCCAAAGTGTCTGAGGACTGTATACTCTGCCATTTGGTATTCAAATGAATCCTCCTCACCTACATCTGCTGTGCAGGCTATCTTTTCCTTTAAAAATGAGGCTATCTCCTTTTTATCCAAAAACTCTGTATTAAATATAAGCTCCTTTGGCATCATACGCACAAGCTCATTTTCTAGTCTGTTGTCTCCGTCCTCCAAAAACTCAGTTACCGTAAGCTCTCCAGTAGAAATATCCGCAAAGCATACACCGTATTTATTATCATTTAGGTAAAGTGAGCAAATATAGTTATTGACATCCTCTGTAAGAATATTATTTTCTATTAGTGTGCCTGGTGTAATAACTCTTATTATCTCTCGGCGAACCATACCCTTAGCTGTTGCTGGGTCCTCCATTTGCTCGCAAATTGCCACCTTATAGCCTTTTTTTATAAGTCTTGCTATGTATGTATCGACACTATGGAATGGCACTCCGCACATTGGTGCTCTCTCTTCAAGTCCACAATCTCTACCTGTTAGAGTTAGCTCTAGCTCCTTTGATACAAGTATTGCATCATCAAAAAACATCTCATAAAAGTCACCAAGTCTATAGAAAAGAAGTGAGCCTTTATTTTCCTCTTTCATTTCACAATACTGCTTCATCATTGGTGACAGCTTACTTTTGTCAATATCTGCTAATTTGAGCATTATCTGTTTCCTTTCTGTTTATATTATTCCATAAAATAAGGTTTACTTAAAATATTCCAAAGTATTTTAGTATATTTTAAATCTATCTTATAAATGCGTATATCTAACCCCTTAGAAAAAAGAGGTTAGATATAAATTCGACTTAAACTAAAATAAGCTTAAAAATTAGTGACAGCCACCGCAAGTGCTACAGCTACCTGTACAGCTATGTTCTGTAACTGAATCTGGGTCATCGCCATTTGCTGATGCAAGAATGATTTCATTTACAAATGAAATCTTACGATTTAGAGCATCCTTCTTCTCGTTAAAGTCTCTCATATTGTCGCTGTTCATAATCTCGGCATATAGCTCCTTGATTTTATTGTTGTGAGCGTCAATTTTCTCTTGTGACTTGTCGTCCTTTTGCATTTCTTGGCTTAGAGCTACTTTTTCAAGGTTAAATTCAGCTATACGGTCATTAACCTCCTTATCCTCATCAAGTAGCTTGCTTGCAGCTTGAAATTCAACATACTCTGTTGATGCCTGCAAAGCCTTACCAAGTATTCTAGCTTGTTCAATTACGTCCATTTTTGTTCCTCCATAAATTTTATATTATTAAAAAGCCTCACATTTTTTGTATTAACAAAAATTGCAAAATTGCTGATTAAACTATTTTACCAAAAAGAATTGTTCTCTTTGCTGATGTAATCTTAACATCTACAAATTGTCCCAATAAATCCTTCCTGTCCTCTTTTATTTCTATTAGCACTCCGCCTGAGTCTCTGCCTAAAATTGCCTTTCTCTCTGGCTTATAGGTATCAATAAGTACTCTTTGTTCCTTGCCAACATAGGACTGCATCTTTTCTACTAATATTTCATTTTGTATATCAAGAAGCTCACGCATTCTGTCGGACTTTTCCTTATCAGCTACTGTATCCTCTATTTTTGCCGCCACAGTACCTGTTCTTTTTGAATATATAAATGAATATATCGCATCATATTTTACAGATTTAATTAAATCTAAGGTCTTTTCAAAATCCTCTCTTGTTTCGTTAGGAAAGCCAACTATTAAATCTGTTGAAATTGTAGCTGTTGGAAGCTTCTGTCTTGCATAGGCTATAAGCTCACTATAATGCTCTACTGTATAGCGTCTATTCATTACCTTTAGAATAGAATTACTTCCACTTTGAACTGGTAAATGTATGTGTCTTTCTATCTTTTCACAGTCCGCCATTGTGTCTATAAGCTCCCTTGAGCAATCCTTTGGATGACTTGACATAAATCTAATCCAAAAATCTCCCTCAATAGCATTTATCTTGCGAAGTAACCTCGGAAAATCTATGTCCTCATCAAGTCCCTTGCCGTAGGAATTAACATTTTCACCCAAAAGCATTATCTCCTTGTAGCCATTATTGACAAGGTCTCTTACCTCGGAAATAATCTCCTCGCTACTGCGACTTCTCTCTCTGCCACGCACATATGGCACTATACAGTATGAGCAAAAGTTATCACAGCCATACATAATTGAAACGTTAGCCTTTATCTTGTCATCTCTATAGGTAGGTACATTTTCTATTATATCTGACTTTTCGGTTATTGGCATTTTTTCGACAAATTTTTTATTTTTACTTAGCCTTTCATAAACTAGTCTCGGCAATATATCAAAGTCATTTGAACCCATAATTAGGTCTACATAGGGATAGCTTTTTTGTATACGCTTTTTTACATCGTCCTGCTCGGTCATACAACCAGCTATTCCTATAATAAGATTTTTATTTTCTCGCTTTAGTGCCTTTAGTACACCTACATTGCCAAATACCCTATCCTCTGCATTTTCTCTTACAGCACAGGTATTATATAGTATAACATCAGCTTTTTCTAGGTCATCTGTGGACTCATAGCCCATATCTATAAGTATTCCCTTTAGCTTTTCACCGTCAGCAACACTTTGTAGACAGCCATAGGAGTGAACATATACCTTAGCCTTTTCTTCTCCATAAAAGTAAGAAAAATTATTCTTTACAAGCTCTGTATAGTTTATAACTCCTTCTAGCCTATCATATATTTTATATTTTTGAATTGACAAAAACATTTCCTCCATAATTTATATTATATTCCAAGGTATTGTTCTAAGTGTAAAACCTCTTTATAATAAAAGGCTTTTTTTTTAAAAAAATTTTTTTGAACTTAAGCTACACTTTTATCAGATATATTGTATCAAAAAATTATAAAATTTGCAATTATATTTTTTTAATATTTTATTTAGACAATGCCCCCTGTGCATTCCCCAGCATTTCTTCGGCAGTGCCTAGGGCTAATGCAGTTATGTTTTCACCCACGTTTATTCTTGCAAGCTCATTAATTCTGTCGTTATGACAAAGCTCGACAACGTGTGTGTATGTGCGATTATCAAGTACGTCCTTATATATCTTAAAATGCGTCTTCGCAAATGCCGCCACCTGAGCTAGATGGGTTACACATATAATTTGTCTATTCTGTGAAACCTGTGCAAGCTTTAGACCTATTTTGTTAGCCGCCCTACCGCTTACTCCTGTATCAATCTCATCAAAAATAATAGTCCCTATATCGTCCTTATCAGCAAGTACATTCTTTATTGCAAGCATTACTCTTGATAGCTCACCGCCAGAAGCTATCTTTGAAAGTGGCTTAGGTGTTTCGCCTACGTTTGCAGAAATAAGTAGCTCCATATCATCCTGTCCATTTAGTGAAAGCGACTTCTTATCATAGCTATACATAAGCTTTACGTTTGGCATATCAAGTAGCTTTAGCTCTCTGCCTATAAGGTCGACAAATCTTTTGCTGACTACTCTTCTCTTTTCGGTAAGTACATCTGCCTGTTTTTGAGCCTTTTGGAAAAGCTCTCTTTCCTCTTGTTCAAGCTTTTCAATCTTTTCATCAGCAAATACAAGGTCATTAAGCTCTATTTCTGCCTTTTCACAGTAATCGAGTATATCAGAAACTGTTTCTCCATATTTTTTCTTTAATCTTTCTATCTGGTCAAGTCTATTTTCTATTTTGTCAAGCATTCTTGGGTCAAACTGCTGTTCATCAAGAAAGTCCCTTGACATAACCGAAATTTCCTCAAGGTCATATTTAAAGTCATTAAGCTTTGAGGTATACTCCTCAAAGCCATCTACATATTCACTTGCCGCCGATATATATTCCTCAAGTGATGCTATCTGCTCAATTATACCAGAATAGTCATCTCCACCATTGAGTAAATCATACGCTCCACCCAGTGCCTCATTTATATCCTCGCTATTTCTTATAATATCCCTTTGACTTGTAAGCTCCTCGTCCTCATTTTCGTGCAAATGAGCCTTTGTTATCTCGTCAATTTGATACTTTAGTATATCCTGTCTTTGTAGCTTTAGCCCCTCGTTTAGACGAAGCTTTTCTATTTGTGAGCGTACAGCACAAAGCTTTTTGTACTCCTCATTAAAGCTATCTATGTCACCTTGAAGCTCACCAAAGTTATCTATAAAATTGAGATGTCTTTCTGGAGAAAGAAGTTCTCGGCTGTCGTGCTGTCCGTGAATATCAATAAGTAATTCTGCTATCTGCCTAAGCATAACTACAGTTATTGGTCTACCATTGAGCTTTGCTGAGCTTTTACTATCCATAAATATTTCTCTCGTAATAAGTATCTGTTCATTTTCAGAGGCATAACCAAGACTTGTAAGCTTTTCAACTGCGTTTTGCGGTACGTTTGTAAAGAGTGCGACAACAAGAGCCTTATCCTCTCCGTGTCTAATCATCTCCTTATAAACCTTTCCTCCCAAAACAGCATTAATTGCGCTTATAAGTATAGTTTTACCTGCTCCTGTCTCACCAGTAAATACATTAAATCCGTCAGAAAAATCAATGGTCGCCTTGTGTATTACAGCAATATTTTCTATATGTAACTCAGATAACAAAAATACTCCTCCTATAAGTCGGTATTATACCGAAAAATTCTAAGCTTAATCATCAAAATTAAACAATTGTTCTACTATTAAAAATTTAATTTATTAATGTGTATATAAAAGTCTGTAGTAAATTAGCGGTCGGACTGTGCAACAATCTTCTTTATATTTTCGGCAAATGCCATAGCATATTCCTCTGTTCTAAGAAGCATAAATATTGTATCGTCTCCAGCAATAGTTCCAAGTAGCCCATCCCAAGCCTCATTATCAATAGATGCACATACTGCGTTTGCCATACCCGCATAGCACTTTATTACAACAAAGTTGCTTGCCCAATCTACGCTTTTTATTGACTCCATAAAAATTGAGTTTAGCTTAACTGGCATATCCTGTTTTACTATTACATCCTTGTGCGTATAATAATACTCACCTGTTGAGGATAGAGTCTTTATTATACGCAGCTCCTTTATATCACGAGATACTGTAGCCTGAGTTACATTAAATCCGCTATTTTTTAGGCACGAAAGCAGCTCCTCCTGTGTAGTAACTATTTTGCTATCAATTATTTCAAGTAATTTATCCTGTCTTGCCTGTCTACTATTTTTCACTTTTAACCCCTCTGTTTAATTTTCTCCGAAAGTATCTGAAAAAATTCCTTATCCTTAAAATTTATAAATCCAACCCTTTTATCAGAACCCACAACCCTTATTGAGGTTCCCTTTTTTACTATTATTTTTTCTGCACCATCGGCAATTAGTATAATGTCATTCGTTTCAGAAATAAATCTTATCTCTCGCTTATCACTAAATATCATTGGCTTTGACTGCATAGTATGCGGACAAATAGGCACCATATTTATTACATTTAAAAGTGGATCAACTACCACTCCACCAGCGGAAAGATTATATGCCGTAGAGCCAGTTGCACTAGAAAAAATTATTCCGTCTGCTCGACAACTATCTATGCAAAAGTTATCACTAAATATCTTAAAATCAATTACATTATAGCTCTCGTTTTTTCTAAAGACAACCTCATTAACAGCAAAATCAATGCAAGGCTTTTCACTTTTGTCAAGATATACAGATATTCCACTTCTGTATGAAATATCGTATTTGCCCTTTAAAAGCTTATCTATGTAATATTCAAGGTCCTCTGGCTCTACTTGAGTTAAAAATCCAAGGTTACCTGTATTTATGCCCAAGACTGGAATTTGAAATTTTGCTCCCAAATGAGCCGCACGCATCATTGTACCGTCTCCACCCAAGGAAATGATTATATCTGAATTTTTAAGCTCATCTATCTCCTTACGCTCCTCGGTTAGCATAGAAAAATAAAAGCACTGTATATGTTCCTCGTCCTCAAACGATTGCTCCGGCATAATATACATATCACAGTTTGCACTGCTGAGCATATCAGTTAAACGGTTAAGCATTTCACCTGTATTCTTTTTTATATAGTTTGGTATTATAAAAATTTTCATAGATATATACTACCCACACTTTTTTTATATATTATTGTCCTTTATAAATTATTACCCGCCCTCTAATACACTAGAAGGCGGTATTTCGTCAAAAACCTCGACAAATATTAGGCTGTAATAAAATATATAGCTTAGTTTTTATTTGTATCAAGAGTACTATGAGACTCCTTAACAACCGCATCAAAATCCTCATCGGCTACGTTTGAGTCCTCGTTCTGTTTTGTAATATACATAAGATACTCTATATTACCCTCAGGACCTTTTATTGGTGAAAATGTAAGTCCCGAAACAAAAAAGCCCTGCTCTCTTGCAAAATTAACAACCTTTGCAATAACGTCCTTATGAACCTCTGGGTCTCTAACAACGCCCTTTTTTCCAACCATTCCCTTGCCAGCCTCAAACTGTGGCTTAACAAGACATACAGCTTTTCCCTTTTCGCTAAGCAGTCTATATACCACGGGTAAAACAAGTGTTAGAGATATAAACGATACATCCACAGAAATAAAGTCTATTTTATCTGGAATTTGCTCCTCGGTTACATATCTTATATTTGTTCTTTCAAGATTTATTACTCTCTCATCTGTTCTTAGCTTCCAAGCTAACTGACCATAACCAACATCAACAGAATACACCTTTTTAGCTCCCTTTTGAAGCATACAGTCTGTAAACCCACCAGTAGACGCACCAATATCAGAACAAATTGCACCATTTAGGTCGATAGGGAACATATCCATAGCCTTGACTAGCTTGTAGCCGCCACGGCTTACAAATGGACACTTTTCTGCCCTAACCTCTATTTTATCCAAATCCTCATCAACAAGCATACCAGCCTTATCAGCCTTTTGACCGTTTACATACACATCACCAGCCATTATGACTGCCTTCGCCTTATCTCTGCCTGTTATAAACCCTTTTTCTACAACGACTACGTCCAATCTCTTTTTCAATACTTAAATACCCGTCCTTTTACACTATTTATTTTATCGGCATAAGTGACGCCACAACAATTCCAACAACAGCTCCGCCCAAAACCTCAAGAGGAGTATGTCCCAAAAATTCCTTTAGCTCCTTATGAGCTGTAACGTCCTCTGTCTTTTCGTTATATTCAGTCTGTACCTCTCGACCAAGCGACTCGAAAATATTCTTTATATCCTTAAAGCTAAACATCATCTTATTGAGAACCTTTGCCTGCTCTCCTGCCGCACGTCGTACTCCCATTGCATCGTATATTACTATACCCGCAAGTGCTACGCTAAGAGCAAAGGCTGGTGAGCTAAAGCCCTCGAGCTTTGCCATAGCTATCACAACAGATATAACAAGCGCCGTATGGGAGCTTGGCATACCTCCTGCACCAACCAGTCTTTCAGGAATGAATGCCTTATATTTAATTGTGGCAAAAATGGTTTTGAGAATCTGTGCTACACACCAACTGACAAAACCAACATTTATTATATAGTTACTGGTTATAAATTCAAAAAATTGCAAAATTAACACTCCCACCTTCAGCCAAGCAAGTGACCTACTACGTCATTTTTATATCTCCCTATAAAACCACTGTCAAGAATAGTTTTTTCTATCCATAACAATGGTTTTATTAAATAGCCTAATTTTATTTCTTTCTGTGAAGTAATTGCTCTGCAAGAGTTTCAAGGAAGGTCTGTTTGCCCTTTATAGCATCTATTGTAACCAAATCCTCTATGGCATCGTTTGTAAGTCTTGTTGCTATTGCTTTCGACTTATCATAACCATATTTTGTAACGTATGTTGTCTTGTGGTTCTTGCTGTCGCTATTTATAGGCTTGCCCAAATCCTCTATGCTTGCTGTAACGTCTAGCATATCATCTGTAATTTGAAATACAAGACCTATTTTACTTGCATAATCCTGCATTTTCTTGTAGTCCTCTTCGGAGCAATCACCAATTGTACAGCCTAGACTTACAGCCGCCTTTATTAGCTCTCCTGTTTTTAGTCTATGTAGCTCATTAAGAAGCTCTTCCGAAACATCCTTATACTCGCTCTCTAAATCTATTTGTTGACCGCCTATCATACCAAAAACACCTGCTCCGTCAGCAAGAATTTCTATTAGCTTTGACTTTTTAGCATCACTTATATTTGACTTTGCTATCATACCGAATGAGTGAGTTAGTAGTCCATCTCCTGCTAATAATGCAGTTGGCTCATTAAAGGCAATGTGGCAGGATGGCTTACCTCTACGGAATGCGTCATTATCCATACAAGGCAAATCATCGTGAATTAATGCATAGGCGTGTATCATTTCTATTGCTGTAGCAACTGGCAAGGCATCCTTTATATCTGCTCCAAAAAGCTCTGCACAGTGCAAAACAAGGACTCCTCTGATTCTCTTTCCACCGTTTGTAAGAGTATATCGCATAGCGGAAATTACGTTTTCCTGTGGTACGTTATAATCACTATACAGATTTTTAATGTAATCCTCTAGGTTTTGCTTGTAATAATCGTATTGCTCTGAATATAACATAAAAATCCTCTCCTTAAATAAAAATTAATCAGTTATTTTGTGTTGCTCTATTATTTGCTTTGCGTTTTCTATTTTATTTAAACAGTCCTCCGCAAGCTTAACGCCGTCTGTATAAAGCTCCAACGAGGAATCAAGAGAAATATTGGTGTCTCCCATTTTTCTCACTATATCCTCTAGCTGCTCTATCATCTTTTCTATATTTTGTTGTGAATTTTCTTCTTTTACAGTTTTTTTAGCAGGCATAGCTTAGCTTAAATCCTCCTTTGGACTTTTGGATATAACTCTAGATTTTACTTCTCCGTCCGTAAATTTTGTTATGATAATATCATCTGATATTAGAGAGCTAAAATCTGCAATTTTATTATCCTTATCTTTTGTAACAGTATAACCCTTTTTAAGAATATTTAAGGGATTTAAAATATCTAGCTTATCAATAAGCATAGAAACTCTTTGTTGGGCATTCTTTGTCCTTGTCTCTGCTATATAATCAAGACTTTTTCTAAGCATTCTTGCCTTTTCCTCACTTGCGGAAAGCCTTGCCTCAACGGACATACTGCGAAGTCTATTTTGCAAAAATCTTACATCAGCCTCCATAAGCTGACATTTTTCCATCACTTGGTCGGTAAGAATATTTACATCACTCTTAATAAGCCTTTTATACTCCTCCACACTACTACATACAAGTCTGCAAGCCGCTGTAGGAGTAGCCGCTCTGGCATCTGAAACTAGATCAAGAATAGTCACATCTATTTCGTGACCAACTGCCGACACAATAGGTGCTTTAAAGCTTGATACTCTTCTTGCTAATATTTCATCGTTAAACGAGCCTAGGTCATCACTTGAGCCACCGCCACGAGCTATTATATAGTTGTCGCAAAGACTCTCACTTTCGGCAAAATCCAAGGCTCTAATTATAGACTGAGCCGACTTTTCTCCCTGCATTACAGCAGGATAAACTATTATTTTGACAAGAGGATTGCGAATAGCCATAGTAGCAATTATATCCTGTAGTGCCGCACCCTCTGGGGAGGTTATTACACCTATAGCCTTTGGATTTTGAACAAAGGGCTTTTTTCTCTCCTCTGAAAACAGCCCTTCTGCAAGAAGCTTTTTCTTTAAATCATCTAATGTATTCTTCTTTATGCCCTTACCCATTTGCTGAATATCATAGGCTATCATTTGTACTGTTCCGTCCTTTTCGTAAATAGAAACCGAACCACGCACAATAACCTTGTCACCCTTTAGCAAATCTTTTTTTAGAGCTGAGGCATATCGACTAAACATCACACATTTTATTGTAGATGTTCCATCTGTCACAGTAAAATACAAATGCCCATTAAATGACCTAAAGGCTAAATCATTTATTTCACCGCTTAAAAGTACATCACCCAAAGCTTTTTGCTCATCTAGGAGTGCTTTTGTGTATCTGATAAGCTGGGAAACTGTAATTATAGGGGAATTCATCTATTGCCTCCATAAAAAAAAGTAGCACAACAAATAAAACTATGCTTATTTAAACATAATTTGTGTGCTACAATGTATTATTCTTCGGTATTTACTTGTTCATCTTTTATACTTCTGACATAGCCACCCAGCACACCATTTATGTATGAGGGATCCTCATCACCGCCATAAACCTTGGCAATTTCAACAGCCTCATTTATTATAACAGCCTCATCAACCTCACCTACAAAGCTTATCTCGGCTATTGCCAATCGAAGTATTGCTAGTGATACCTTTGAAAGTCTGTCTATTTTCCACTTGTTGCTGTATTTTGTAATTACATCATCAATTTCATATTGATGCTCCTGCACAGCCTTTATAATTTTTAGAGCGTACTCGTCTATTAATAAATCCCTTGAATCAACCGCCCCAGAAACCAAATCCTCTACAGGTAAATTCTGAAAGCTTTTTTCAAAAACAAGCGAAAGCGCTTGCTCTCTTGCTTCTCTTCTTTTTATCATATATAATTCCTATCCTTAAATTTAAACTTTTCGCCAAAAACAGTGCCTCCTCTATAAAATTTAGAGGAAGTACTGCTTTTCTAATTTTATTTTTGTGGAATAAGTCCTGCTATACAAATATTTACATCAGAAACTACTATTCCTGTCATATTTTGTATAGACTCCTTTACTACTGACTGCAATTTCTTTGCAAATTGTCTTATTTTAACCTCTTCACCAACTAGTAGTCTTACATTTACCTTTGCTACGCCGTCCTTAAGCTCAACGCTTATAGGTCTTATGCTTTGGCTTTCAAGTAATGAAAACAAATTTGACTTTACTGAAACTGGCTCAATAGATGCGACCTCACCTAAATCTTTTATTGAATATTCAACAATAGAAGATACTACCTCATTAGAAATTTTAAGATTTCCTTTAGCTGTTGTTTTTTCCTGCATATTAAATACCTCCTAAAAGTATATAGTTTTTATTCTATATAGATATTATACCATTTTTTTTCAAATAGACAACTATTTTATTTCAATTATTGAAATTTTTTCGTTGGGCATAGCAATCTCACTTAAAATTACATCCTTTATTTGTAGAACTTCACTATCAGTCAAATTTTCACTACCCACCAAAACATCAATTTTGTCTGGCTCTAGGTAAACCATACAATCCTTAAAGCCCTTAGCCTTTATAAGATTTTCTATTTTGCCCTCTTTTTCTATGGTTCTAGCAAGCTTTGTAGCCTCAACTGTCAGGTGCTTAATATCTGTTGTACTCAAACTAGCATCCTCAAGCATATATTTCATAGCCTCTATAGCCTCATCACGACTCTTTGTTCTTGAAAGCTTTGCCTCTGCAAAATATGCCTCACCATAATTTTGGGGTTGGGAGCTGTCCTCACTATCCTCACTTACAGTAGTTATATTTTGAGCTTCGACAGCTGGCGTATCTAATAGGACTCCATCATTGTGCTTTACATACTCCCAATTTAGATATACCGCAAGGCTTAGGGTTAGTACAAGTGCCGATAAAATAATATGCTTTTTAGATAATATTAAATTAATTTTTGGTTTTTTCATATAATCCCTCCACATAGTACCATTATTTTCGGATTAAACCATCCGCTTTTTAATATATACTATTATTTTAGAGGGATATTTATACCTTTATTTTTTATTTTGCACAGCTTTTTTATGCTTTTTCTTTATTTTCTTTTTGACTGTGTAGCCAAAAGTCCCCATACTCTCCCCCAGCTTATAATATGTGCCGTGAGCAAAGGCTATTGGGTGGCTTTTATCAAAACAGAGCTTACCTGTAGAATCAAGAAGCTTTTCATCTACATTTACGCTGACTATATCAGCTAGAAACATATGGTGACTGCCAAGCTCGAGCTTTTCGGTAACTCTGCATTCAAGATTAATTGGGCTTTCTGCTAGCATTGGTGCCGAAAGATTAGGTGCTTGCTCGGCAGTTAAGTTCATCTCCTTAAACTTATCCACTGTTCTTCCTGAGCGTACTCCACAAAAGTCTACTGCTCTAACTAATTCCTCGGTTGGAATATTTATTACAAACTCTCCGCTTTTTTCTATAAGCTCATAGGAAAACCTCTCTGGACGTACAGATATATAGGTTTTTGGTGGTATAGTATTAATTATTCCTGTCCACGCCACTGTAAATATATTGGGAGCGTCCATTGTACCACAAGTTATAAGCGTTGGCGGAATAGGCCCTAGGAGAGTGCTTCCTCTCCATACCTGTTTTGACATAAGTGTCTATTTCTCCTTTTTTTTAAATTAAACTTAGTTACTATGAATAAAATACTAGTAAGCTACTTATACTAGTATTAGTGATTTACAAAGATATATCTGCGTTTGCTTTTTGTAAATCCTACTAAGCCCTTTTAGCTCAATGCTTTAAGGGCAATTTTTATTATAAGGTCATTTGCTCAAAATTTTCTTTTACTACGCTTCCGACAGCTGGTAGATTCTTTGTACGAAGTCTATGCTCTGTAGGAATACTTCCTTGCTCATAGGTTTCAGTTGCTACTACAACAGCTCCCTTTTTAAGTGTCATCGCCTGTACTCCTTGGGTATCCTTTGTAGTCTTTACGCTAACCATAGCAGTGTTTACTATTAGCTTTCTATCAGCTGAGGATGTAATTAAAATTTCCTTTTCCTCTGTTATATGTTCTATATACACAAGAGGTGATTTTACAGAGTACGCCTTAACAAGCTTTCTTCTGTTATTTACTGTCTCGTATGAGGATAGGTTAACCCTTGCTATCTTTCCATTTTGGAACGCAAATACCATATCTCCAGAATAGTCAGAGGTAACAACCATATATATTGGCATCTCATCTGTATCCATACCTAGCCTTGTAGGTAGATATTCACCGAGTACACTTGTCTTTGTATCCTCAAATTCAAATGCACGAGCCTTATACACCTGTCCCATATTTGTAAAGAAGAGTAGATGTGCATCATTTTGGCTATCTATCTCAGAAATAATTTCATCGCCCTCCTTTAGCTTCTGCTCACCCGACATTCTGTATGATAGAGGTGTAATCTTCTTAAAATACCCTTCCCTTGAGAAGAATAGTTTAACTGGATAGTTTTGCTCCTCTTCCTCCTCTGCATCTGTAAGCTCATCAAAGTCATACACTACCTCTGTTTTGCGTGGCTGTCCATAGTCCTTTGCCACAGACTTTAGCTGTTCGATGATTATCTTATCTATTCTCGCTTTGCTACCAAGTATATTCTCCATATCCTCTATTTCGTCACGCAAGGAATTTATTTCATCTGTACGCTTTAATATATACTCTCGGTTTAGATGACGCAGCTTAATTTCCGATACATACTCAGCCTGTTTTTCGTCTATACCAAAGCCTATCATAAGGTTTGGAAGTACATCCTTTTCCTCTGTAGTCTCACGAATTATCTTTATAGCCTTGTCTATATCAAGAAGTATTTTTTTGAGTCCCTTTAGTAGGTGGAGCTTATCCTTTTTCTTCTGTAAATCAAAGGCTATACCTCTTCTTACACAGCTACGTCTGAAATTCGTCCATTCGTCAAGAATTGTCCCTACGCCCATTACCTCTGGACTACCATTAATAAGAATATTAAAGTTACAAGAAAATGTTCCCTCAAGACCTGTATTTTTATAGAGCTTTTGCATAAGCTTTTCTGGGTCTGCTGAACGCTTTAAATCTATAGTTAGCTTTAGTCCAGATAGGTCTGTCTCATCACGAACATCTGATATTTCCTTTATCTTATTACTCTTAACCAAATCTACTATTTTATCCACTATTGTCTCTATTGTAGAGGTTGGTGGTATCTCGGTAATATCAATACAATTATTCTTTTTGTCATAGGTATATTTACTGCGTATGCGAACTGTACCCTTACCTGTATTATAAATCTTATTAAGCTCGTCCTCATCATACAGTAAATAGCCACCACTTGGGAAATCTGGAGCTTTTAGGGTATCAAGTATATTAGCCTCTGGATTTTTTATTCTTGCTATCGTAGTATTGCACAGCTCCTTTAGGTTAAATGAGCAAATATTACTTGCCATTCCTACTGCTATACCTGTGTTTACATTTGCAAGTATTGTAGGAAATGTTACTGGTAGTAGTGACGGCTCTTTCATTGTGCTGTCATAGTTATCTACAAAGTCAACTGTATCCTTATCTATATCACTAAAAATCTGGGTACATATTTTTTCTAGCTTTGCCTCGGTATAACGTGACGCTGCAAATGCCATATCCCTTGAATACGCCTTACCAAAGTTACCCTTGCTATCTACATAAGGGCATAGTAGAGCATCATAGCCCCTTGAAAGACGGACCATCGTTTCATATATTGACATATCACCGTGAGGATTTAGCCTCATAGTTTGACCTACTATATTTGCGGACTTTATTCTTGTACCTGTAATAAGCCCCATTCTATACATAGTATAAAGAATCTTTCTGTGAGAGGGCTTAAAGCCATCTATTTCTGGAATAGCTCTCGATACTATAACGCTCATAGCGTACGGCATATAGTTTGTCTTTAATGTATCGACAATTGGCTGTTCTATTACAAGTCCTGCATTTTCTATATGCCCCGAAAGCACATTCTTCTTATTATTTTTATTGTCTGCTTTCTTTTTTGCCAATGTATTTTTGCCTCCATATCTCTATAAAAATGTCGAAGCGATTATTAGTATTTATCGGCTACCTCCTTGAGTAGCTCCAAAGCCTTTTTGGTAGCCTTTTCCCTTATTTTATCTCGGCTTTCCTTCCACAAAAGGCTTCTTTCAACCTCAACTGTCTTTTGAAATTTTTCGCTATAAACTGAAACATATACAAGCCCTACTGGCTTTCCCTCAGATGGAAGTGGACCTGCATTTCCTGTTACTGACACTCCCACCATAGCTCCTGTCTTTTCGCATATATTTTTTGCCATTTCCTCGGCTGTTTCCTTTGAAACGGCGGTGTAGGTTCTAAGTGTCTCCTCACTTACTCCAAGAAGTCTATGCTTAATATCATTATTATATGTAACCATACCACCATAGTAGACACTTGATACTCCAGATACTGTAGTAATTAGAGCTGAAATCATACCGCCTGTACAGCTTTCAGCTGTCGCAAACGATAAATGCTTATCCTTTAGAGAATTTACTGTTTCTACTGCTAATTCTCTCATATAATCACCTTTTTCCTAAATAATTATGAAATATCTGCTTTTTCAAGATATTCTCCACCGTGCCTTGAAATATAGTCCTTTCTTCCCTGCAGGTTGTCACCCAAAAGTATATCGAACATTTCAGCGGTTGCTGTGACATCATTTGGAGTTACCTTTATAAGTCTGCGTGTCTCGGGGTTCATAGTTGTAAGCCACATCATCTCAGGCTCATTTTCACCAAGTCCCTTTGAGCGCTGTAGGCTATATTTTTGACCCTTTAGCTTTTCACAAATATCTTCCTTTTCCTTTTGGTCATACGCAAAGAATGTATCGTCCTTTGTGGTAATTTCGTATAGTGGAGATTCTGCTATATATACATATCCCTTTTCTATAAGAGTTGGTGTAAGTCTATAGAGCATTGTTAAAATAAGTGTTCTAATTTGAAAGCCGTCAACGTCAGCATCGGTACAAATTACTATCTTATTCCAACGAAGTCCCTCTAAATCAAATGAGTTAAGCTCCTTTATAGCCTTTGATTTTACCTCTACTCCGCAGCCCATTACCTTGAGTAAATCAGTAATAATATCATTTTTGAATATCTTGTTGTAGTCTGTCTTTAGGCAGTTAAGAATTTTACCTCTGACAGGCATAATTCCCTGAAATTCCGAGTCTCGACCTAGCTTACACGAGCCTAAAGCTGAATCACCCTCAACTATGTATAGCTCTCGACGGCTTGTATCCTTTGTTCTGCAATCCACAAATTTCTGAACTCTATTCGACAAATCTATTGTTCCTGCAAGCTTTTTCTTTAGGTTTTTTCTTGTCTTTTCTGCATTTTCACGGCTACGCTTATTTATAAGCACCTGCTCAGCGATTTTTTGTGCCTCATCTGGATTTTCTACAAAATAGACCTCTAGCTGATGCTTTAAAAACTCAGTCATACACTCATATATAAACTTATTTGTTATCGACTTTTTAGTCTGGTTTTCGTATGAGGTTTGAGTTGAAAATGATGATGACACAAGCACTAGACAGTCCTCTATATCTTGATAGGTCACCTTTGACTCATTCTTTAGATATTTATTTCCTTGCTTTAGGTATCTATCTATCTGATAAACTGTAGCTATCTTTACCGCCTTTTCTGGACTTCCGCCATATTCAAGATGGCTTGAGTTGTGGTAGTACTCAGTTATATGGTTTTTATTAGAAAAGCACAGTGCCACATTTAGCAGTACCTTGTAGTCGTCCTTATCCTCTCTGTCTCTGCCCTCTCTTTCGGCAGACCACATTTGTATAGTTGTGATAGGATTTTCTCCCGCAAGCTCTATACAATAGTCCTCTATACCCTTTTCATAGAAAAAAGTCTGCTCTGTCCTTTCGCCGTCATCATCCTCAAAGCTTAGCACAAGCTCCAAGCCATTATTTACAACAGCCTGCTTTTTCATTACGTCTGTAAAGTATTCTATGGGTATATCAATATCTGTAAATACATCTAAATCAGGCTTCCAACGAATTTTTGTACCTGTATGCTTGCCCCTTGTCTTTGTCTTTTCAAGACCACCTATATTTTCTCCCTTTTCAAAGTGAAGATTATATCTATAACCGTCTCTTATAACCTCGACGTCCATATATTCGGCGGCATACTGTGTAGCACAAAGTCCAAGTCCGTTAAGACCTAGCGAAAAATCATAGTTTTCGCCACCTGTTGAAAACTTACCGCCTGCGTAAAGCTCACAAAATACAAGCTCCCAGTTGTATTTTTCCTCATTGTTGTTATAGTCTACTGGGCATCCACGACCAAAATCCTGTACCTCTATAGAGCCGTCCTTATAGCGATTTACAAGAATTTTGTCACCGTGACCCTGTCTTGCCTCATCAATAGAGTTTGAAAGTATTTCAAAAACAGAGTGCTGACAACCCTCTATGCCATCCGAGCCAAAAATAACTCCAGGTCTTTTTCTTACTCTGTCAGCTCCCTTTAGTGAGGATATACTTTCGTTATCATATTTAGCTTTTGACCTTGCTGTCATTATGCTACTTCACTCCTCATTTTTATTATTCTTTATAAATACATAAATTCTATTATAGTCTAAATATTTTGTTTTTGTCAAGCTTAGTAAATAATTGGTATGTCGAAAGCTGTAATTCGTCATTCGTCATTCGTAATTCGTCATTGAGCGAAGCTCTCAACTCTTATTTTAATTAGAAAACCTTTTTTATCTCAAAAGGTTTTCTCTTGTGCTAACGCACAATTCACTTTCGAAAATGCTCTTTCACGGCAAAAGTGTTTCGCTTTCTGCGGAAAGCGCCAAAGGCTCCGCCTTTTGAAACCGCAATTTTTTGAAAAAAATTGAGTAAAACTTTCGGCATACTATCCTTTTTAGTTAATTCGTCATTCGTCATTCGTCATTCGTCATTGATTAAAAGTGAGGCACAAACTAGCCTTTCTAGTTATCTCAACTCTCAACTCTCAACTCTCAACTCTCAACTATAGTATATGCTTCTTTAGATATTTGCCTGTGTATGAGGCTTCGCACTTCATAAGCTTTTCGGGTGTGCCTGTGAATACAATCTGTCCACCCTTGTTGCCACCCTCTGGACCTAGGTCTATTATATAATCCGATATTTTGATTATATCCATATTATGCTCAATTACTATTACTGTATTTCCATTTTCAGTAAACCTCTGAAGCACCTCTATAAGCTTTTTGACATCAGCTGTGTGAAGTCCTGTTGTTGGCTCGTCAAGTACATATAGTGTCTTGCCTGTGTTACGCTTTGAAAGCTCGGTTGCAAGCTTTACTCTCTGTGCCTCACCACCGCTTAGTGTTGTTGCCGACTGACCTATTTTTATATAACCTAGTCCAACATCATAAAGCGTCTGAAGCTTTCTTTTTATCTTTGGATGATTTTCAAAGAACAGAAGTCCTTCCTCTACTGTCATCTCCAAAACCTCGTGAATATTCTTTCCCTTAAACTTGATTTCTAGGGTTTCACGGTTATATCTCTTGCCCTTGCACACCTCACAAGGCACGAATACATCGGGTAAAAAGTGCATTTCTATCTTTAGCATACCGTCACCCTCACAAAATTCACATCTACCACCCTTTACATTAAAGGAAAATCTTCCTGCCTTGTAGCCTCGCATCTTTGCATCATTAGTTTGAGCAAACAGCTCCCTTATGTCACCAAAAACACCTGTATAGGTAGCTGGGTTTGAGCGTGGCGTTCTGCCTATTGGGGATTGGTCTATGCTTATTATCTTGTCAATATTTTCATATCCCTCTATAGACTTAAATTTACCAGCTCTTTCCCTTGAGCCGTTTATAATCTGATTTAATCCTTTTAGTAAGACTTCATTTACAAGTGAGCTTTTTCCAGAGCCTGATACTCCTGTAACAGAAATAAATGTACCGAGTGGAAACTTAACATTCACATTTTTAAGGTTGTTTTCACTAGCGCCCTTTACTGTTAGAAATAAGCCGTTGCCCTTTCGTCTTTCTGTCGGTAGGGCTATTGTTTCCTTTCCACTCAGAAATCTTCCAGTTACCGAGCTATCACAATTTACTATATCCTTAGGAGAACCTGCAAATACAATATTTCCTCCGTGTACGCCAGCTCCTGGGCCTACGTCAACTATAAAATCACAGGTACGCATCGTATCCTCATCGTGTTCAACCACTATAACCGTGTTTCCTATGTCTCTAAGATGCTTTAATGTTGCTATTAACCTATCATTATCCCTTTGATGTAGTCCAATGCTTGGCTCGTCAAGAATATACAGCACACCCACAAGTGATGAGCCTATTTGTGTAGCAAGCCTTATTCTTTGGCTTTCACCACCAGAAAGAGTACCTGCTGAACGTGACATAGTAAGATATTCAAGACCTACATTATTTAAAAATCCAAGTCTTTCTCTAATCTCCTTTAGTATTCTTTCTGCTATTAGAGCATCTGTATCTGAAAGTGTAAGCGAACTAAAGAAATCAATAGCCTCAGTTATAGACATATCACATACATCGGCTATATTTTTTCCGCCTACTGTAACTGATAGAGCTATAGGCTTTAGTCTTTTTCCCTTACACGCAGGACAGGTCTCTTGAGACATATAGTTTGAAATCTCATACCTTGCGTACTCGCTACTAGACTCCATATATCTTCTCTCAAGATTATTTACTACTCCCTCAAAGCTATCATAATACTTTGAGCGTAATGCTCCTACCTCTCTTATCATCTCAAACTTCTGCCCATTTGTTCCGTACATAATAAGGTCTAGCTTATCCTTTGGCATATCCTTTACTGGAATATCGAGAGGCACTCCAAACTCCCTTGAAAGTCCGTCAAAGTACATCTGTGCCATTGTTCCGTCCTCATAATTCCAGCCTGACGCCCTTATAGCTCCGTCCTTTATCGACATATTTCTATCCCTTATAAGAAGCTCTGGGTCAACCTTTTGGAATGAGCCTAGACCCGTACATTTTTCGCAAGCTCCCTGGGGACTATTAAACGAAAACATACGTGGGGATAAATCCTCTATTGCTGTTCCATGCTCGGGACACGCATAGTTTTGTGAAAATAGCATCTCATCTCCGTCTATCACATCAATAAGCACTAGTCCGCCAGTTAGGTTAAGTGCTGTCTCTATTGAGTCAGTAAGTCTTGAGGCTATATCCTCTTTCATAACTAATCTATCTACAACAATTTCTATAGTATGCTTTTTATTCTTTTCTAGCTTTATTTCTTCACTTAGGTCATATATATTTCCGTCAACACGCACACGAACATAGCCACCACGTCTTGCCGCTTCAAACTCCTTTGTATGCTCTCCCTTTCTAGCTCTTACTATTGGAGCTAGTATTTGAAATTTTGTTCTCTCTGGCAAAGTAAGAATTTTATCTACCATTTGGTCAACTGTCTGTTGCTTTATTTCCTTTCCACAGACTGGACAATGTGGAACACCTACTCTTGCAAACAAAAGTCTTAGATAATCATATATTTCAGTTACCGTACCCACTGTTGAACGTGGATTTTTTGATGTAGTCTTTTGGTCTATTGATATTGCTGGGGAAAGCCCCTCTATATAGTCTACATCGGGCTTATCCATTTGTCCCAGAAACTGACGAGCATAGGAGGATAGGCTCTCTACATATCTTCTTTGTCCGTCGGCATATATGGTATCAAAAGCAAGTGAGGTTTTACCAGAGCCAGAAAGTCCTGTAAAAACTATGAGCTTATCTCTAGGTATTTCAAGGTCTATGTTCTTTAGATTATTTTCCCTTGCTCCCTTTATTATTATTTTATCCTTTGTCATTAGCTTTCTCCTTTTATCGCTGTTTTTTTAGCTTTTCTATCTCGTCACGCAAAAATGCCGCATGCTCAAAGTCAAGAAGCTTTGCCGCATTCTTCATCTCATTTGTAAGCTTAATTATTGTTTCTTCCCTATCCTTAGAGGACATCTTCTTTTTCTTCTTATCTCCCTTTTCGTCCACCGATATTTCCAGTAGCTCACGTATTTCCTTGTGGATTGATTTTGGCACTATGCCGTGGTCTAAATTATACTGCTCCTGTATTTTGCGACGCCTGTTTGTCTCTGAAATTGCCTTTTCCATTGAATTAGTAATGGTATCAGCATACATAATAACTGTGCCGTGGTCGTTTCTTGCGGCTCTGCCTATAGTTTGCACAAGCGAGGACTCAGAACGCAAAAAGCCCTCCTTATCAGCATCAAGAATAGCAACTAGCGACACCTCTGGAATATCTAGTCCCTCACGAAGTAGGTTAATTCCGACTATAACATCTATTTCGCCAAGTCGCAAATCTCTTATAATCTCCATACGCTGCATAGTATCTATATCGTGGTGCATATACTTAACCTTTATACCAGCCTTTGTAAAATAGTCTGTCAAGTCCTCAGCCATTTTTTTGGTTAGTGTGGTTACAAGTGTACGCTCGTGCTTTTCGACTCTTGTATTTATTTCGGAAATTAAGTCGTCAATCTGCCCCTCTACCTTTCTTACATCAATTTGTGGGTCAAGAAGTCCTGTTGGACGTATAATCTGTTCTACAATATTTGTACTTCTCTCTCTTTCATAGAGCTGTGGAGTTGCACTTACATAGACTATCTGATTTATTTTATCTGTAAACTCGCCAAAATTAAGCGGTCTATTATCTAACGCTGACGGAAGTCTAAAGCCATAGTCTATAAGGTTAGTCTTTCTTGCTCTATCTCCGCCATACATACCCCTCACCTGTGGCAGGGTTACGTGGCTCTCGTCAACAAAAATCAAATAGTCCTGTGGAAAGTAGTCAAGAAGAGTAAACGGTGTACTGCCCGCAGGACGTCTTGAAAGAACTCTTGAATAGTTTTCAATTCCAGAGCAAAAGCCAACCTCCAAAAGCATCTCTATATCATAGTTTGTACGCTCCGCTATCCTCTGCGCCTCGATAAACTTACCCTCTTCATTAAAATAGCGAACTCGCTCATCACATTCTTTTCGCAAATCCTCTATTGCCTCCAAAAGCTGATCGTGAGGGGTTATATAGTGGCTTGCTGGGTATATTGCCACGTGAGAAACGAAGTTTTTTACCTCTCCTGTGGTTACATTAATCTCGGCTATTCTGTCTATCTCGTCACCAAAGAACTCAATTCTAAAGGCAGTATCAGCGGAATATGCTGGATATATTTCGAGGACATCTCCACGCACTCTGAATTTATTTCTAGCAAAGGCGACGTCATTTCTATCGTACTGAAGTGAAACAAGCTTCTTCATTATCTCATTTCTGTCCTTTTCCATACCAACCCTGAGCGAAAGAATCATATTTTTGTAGTCAATAGGGTTACCAAGAGTATATATACACGATACACTCGCAACAATGATGACATCTCTTCTTTCGGAAAGTGATGCTGTAGCAGAGTGCCTTAATCTATCTATCTCATCATTTATTGCGCTATCCTTTTCTATATAGGTATCAGTTGAGGCTATATATGCCTCTGGCTGATAGTAGTCATAGTAACTGACAAAGTATTCTACCGCATTTTCTGGGAAAAACTCTCTAAATTCCGAGCATAGCTGTCCTGCAAGGGTTTTGTTATGAGCTAATATAAGAGTGGGCTTATTCGTCTTTTCTATAATATTTGCCATTGTAAAGGTTTTACCAGAGCCAGTAACACCCAGTAGTGTTTGCTCCTTTACTCCGTCAAGCACACCCTGTGACAGCTTTTCTATTGCCTGTGGCTGATCGCCTGTCGGCTTATATTTTGAGTGAAGTATAAATTTATCAGGCATATAGCATCTCCTATTTGTAATCAAATATATTTTACTTAAAAATTTCTGAACATTTATTATTATAACAGATAATTTCCAAAAATAAAAGAGGTTTTGCGAAAGTTTGTTCTTAAAAACTCAAAAAAATAAGGATAATCAAAAGCTTGACTATCCTTATTAATTAATAGCTAAAATTAGTCGTGCTTAATTGCCTCAAGCGCTGAAATCTTAACTGCTCTGTTTGCTGGCAAAAATCCAAAGATTACGCCGATTAGAATTGAAAACAGCAGGGCAAAGCCAACTAGCCAAATTGGTATAATGGAAATGCTCCTACCCATAGAGCTTGTAAAGAAATTAATTACAAATGATATAATATAGCTAAATGCAACGCCAATTATTCCGCCCAAAAGACCAATCATACCAGCCTCCATAAGAAACATTGTACGAATATTATTTAGCTCAGCGCCTATAACCTTCATAATACCAATTTCCTTTGTACGTTCGATAATTGACATAACCATAGTATTTGCTATTCCTATTGCCGCTACAAAAAGTGATATTGCCGCAAGTCCGCCAAGCACCATTTGTATCATTCTTGACTGCTGTTGCATACTTTCTCGCATACTCTCCATACTAAAGCATCCAAAGCCCATAGCCTCTATTTGCTTTTGGACAGGGAGAACATCGTCTATGCTCTCACACTTTACCCTTACCTCGTCAAAGACTAGCTCCACCTTCTTTTTGTTTCCAGCTAGTCTATTCGTCTTTTCAATTAGCAGCTTTAGGTCATTTATATCCATAAAGACAGCATTACGCATCTGCCAGTCCTTGTCGTCCCTTTCTAGTACACCCTTTACACGAGGAGTTACCTCATAGTATCTGTCTGGGTCGTTCTCATTTCTCTTTGGCACTTCTGAATACAGTACCATTCTCTGCTTAGTAATGTCAAAGAAAGGGTCCTTTACCTCTCCATTTTCGTCTGGCCAAGCATCTCTCATATCATTTTTGCCTGGTCTACGCTTTAGGTCAATAAATCTATATGGAAAATCACTGCCGACTATTACTGTAAAAGGCTTATCGTTTTTTGAAAACATCTCTCCACTCTTTAGCTTATAGCCCATTTTTTCAAGTGCCTCTGGATATACTCCATAAACCTGAATACTTTGTGTATATGGATTTTCCTTAGTCTTTGGTCTAGTTGTTGCATATTTTCCATTTTGTGTCTTCATATTGAACTGAACGTCGTATGGTCGCCAAAAAGGAGTAGCTCCCAAAACACCATCTATCTTTTCAAATTCAGCCACCGCCTTGCCGTCAAGCACAAGTGGCTTTGAATTTGAACCACCTGAGCCAGCAGGAGCAGTTCTCCAGTTATTTACCTCTATTAGTGTTAAATCTCCCATATCGGCTAGCGTACTTTCAAAGTACTTTTCAAGACCAATACCTATGGAAATCATAACAAGGATTGCGCACACACCAATGACAACGCCCAGCGCTGTAAGAACTGTTCTAAGCTTTCTGCGTGTTAGGTTCTTCCAGCAAATGCTCAACATATCAAAGATCTGCATCTTCTTCCTCTCTCCTCTTTTTTCTAATCTTCTTTACTACAATAACTGTAACAATAACCGCTACTACTGCCACGCCTACCCCAATAAATATAGGAGTTTTGCTCTTCTTTTCAGGCATCATAGGTCTTTCCATATCAGGCATAGGGAAGTTCATATCGGGCATAAATCTTTCCTCGATATTTGTGCTAAAGCTTATTCTTTGTTCGTGCTCAATACCGTTTGTATCCTCGTATACCATAGCTATTTCGCCTGCAAGCACACCTGCCTCGTTGCTCTTTACATAAAAGTCTGTAGAGCCTGTAGCTCCTGATGCAAGGTTTCCTAAGTTCTGCTTTTGTCCTGGGTTTGCAAAGTTACCCTCAATCTCGGTTGAAAGATTATATATTTGACTTCTGCCCTTGTTTACATAGTTTACAGTTACAAGTATCTCTTCTCCAACCATATTTGTCTCTGGAATTTCTACACTTGTAAGCTCAAAGCGGTCTGTCTGTGATACAGGAACAGTTATTGTCTCTGTTCTGTCCATATTTTCACGCTTATTGTCATCTACATACTGATAATTCATCTTTAGATTTATCTTCTGTGATTCTGGAGTTGCATCAGCCTTTACGCTTATATCAATCTTCCTTGAAACAATACCATTTGGTGGTATAACAGGAATATGTACTGTGTTTGATGAATTTGTAAGCACCATTGTTTCCGGTGTATCAATAGTTAGCATCATATTGTTTATAGCTGAGCTTGAGCTTGTGTTGCGTATTTTTAGCTCAAGAGGGAAGCTCTTTCCAGCTACCGCTCCTTCGTCACCTACGCTATAGCTTTCAACTATTGCATAAGGAACTTGGTCATAGTTTCCAGACTGTGCTACTGGAATAGTAATTGTTTCTGTTCTGTCTACTGTCTTTCTTGCGGCATTACCTATGTACTCATAGTTCATCTTAACGTTTACCTTGACATTTTTTGAGCTTACATTAGGATTTACAGTCATCATAATAGCCTTTGAAACTGTCTCATCTGTTCCTATTATTGGAACGTGTATAGTATTTGAGGAGCTAGCAATAGAAACTTGCTCAGATGGCTCAACAGTTACTATCATATTTACAATATCTGAATGTATACCTGTATTTTTAAACTGTAGTGTCAAAAGAAAGTCCTTGCCTGCTATAGCCTCCTTGCCACCTATTCCGTAATTATTGATGACTACATAGGGAGTTTGTATCTCTATTGCATCCCTATCTGTAACATCAACCTCTGGAAGCTCTGGCTTTAATACCTTTGAATAGCACTCATTTATTGGAAGAGTTACAGCCTCAGTTGTTCCATCGTCCTTTTTTATATTAAAAATAAGTGCGTTGCTAGCACCTGTATATCTTAGATTTTCTGCTTTTATGGTTAGTTTATTAGCTCCTGGTACTGTCTCTATTTTACTTGGAGCTTTTGGGTCATTTGGATTATATACAAAGTTGCCAAACTGTTGTTGCTCATCTTTATTAAACTCAAACTTTGGGTTACCCTCTCCCAATATATCAATATCAAAGCTTGCATAGTAGCCAGCCTTTATTGTTGGGTCATCGTTTATCCTCTTATCAACATCAAAAACTACACCATTTACACCGTTATAGAAATTTGTATATACTCTTTTTAGTGCATACGTAGCTGTAAATGTATTCATTGCCGCTTGGGCGTCTATGCTTGCGCTTGGCAAAATAAATATTGCCATAAACACAAAGCACATTACTAGGCTAAAAACTCTTTTAATCATTCCTTATTACCCTCCGTGTTGGATTTTTCTATATTATCTTTTTTGTCGTCCTTTTTGTCATCACTAGCTGTGTCATTATTATTTTTAGGCGTTTGTGCCTTATCTTCTTTTTTATCCGCTTTTTTATCCGCTTTTTTATCCGCTTTCTTATCTACTGTATCTATCTTTTTTCCCTTTATTTTGTCAAAAAATCCTTGTTTTTTCTCTTTTTTAGTCTTTTTAACTATTTTTTCCTTGTTGGATTTATTTTCAGCCAAACGCTTGCTATCTGTCTCCTTTGGAATAGCGCCTGTCTCTCTACCTATCCTTGTAAATAACGCCTTTTCTGTCTCATTATCAATTATTGCTATAAGCTCCTCCATAAATTCACGAGGATTTTCGAGACTAGTAAAATTATATTCAAGTGCCTGAACAGCTACTCCCTCTGTATAGTCAGAAGTCGTTTTTAGTATTAAACTCGATAGCTCCTTGTAGCTCTTATTCTCTACTAGTGGCTTCATCTGCTCCTTTAACTCATTAGTTACGTCATAGAGGCTATTATTTATCTTATCAGATATTATTTCTCCGTCAACAAGGGTTACTATTCTATCCGCATACTTGGCTAGGTTTTGGTCGTGGCTTACAAGGACTATTGTTATGCCCTCCTGTCGTGCAAACTCCAGAAATAAGTCCATTACCTCTCTAGTTGTCCTTGTGTCAAGGTTTCCTGTCGGTTCATCGGCAAATACCACATCGGGCTTTGTAACAAATGCCCTTGCAATACCAACTCTCTGCTGCTGACCACCCGACATTTCGCTCGGCTTGTGAGTCATTCGCTTTTCAAGTCCCACTTTTTTTAACATAGTCTTTGCCGCTTTTTCACGCTTAGACTTTGATACACCCCTAAAATTAAGCGGCATTGCTACATTGTCTATGGCGCTCATTCCCTGCAAAAGATTATAGGACTGAAACACAAAGCCGACGTTCATCTGCCTAAAGTGAGCAAGCTGTTTTTCCGACATCGAGGATATTTTTTCGCCCTTTATGTATACTTCCCCTCTTGTTGGCTTTTCAAGTCCTGCCAGCTGATTAAGTAGTGTAGATTTACCAGAGCCTGAGGTACCCAAAATACAGCACACCTGCCCTTTTGGAATATCTAGGTTTATGCAATCTAGCGCTACAACCTTTTCATTGCCAACTCTGTAAGCCTTGCGAAGATTAACTGTCTTTATTAAACTGTCCAATTGTCAACCTCCTCTGTAATTATGAATATTAATAGAAATAAGATACAATAAAATATTAAAATTATTATGTAATATTTCTTTAATAAATTATTAATTTTATTCACTATTTATTTAGTATTCTAATTTTTGCTTTTTGTTGCATAAAAAAACATCCGAAGAATAAAATATTCTCCAGATGCCTAGTAATTTTATGTTAGAATTATTTCTTCTTTTTTGAAGCTGATTTCTTCTTTGTATCTTTTTTAGCTTTTGTTTCCTTCTTTGGTTCAGCTTTTTTTGCCTCTTCCTTTTTTACTTCCTCTTTTTTAGGCTCTTCCTTAGCTGCTACAGCCTTTTTCTCTTCTTTTTTAACTTCCTTTGTAACTATTTCTTGCAAAACATTAGCTTTTTCTTCATTGCCGAATAGGATTACCTTTCCGCTTTCTACTGCGGCGTTAAGCATTAGCTTGCCTGTGAATATTTCGCTTAGTACACTTGCCTCAGCCTCAACTCTTAGGTCATTGTCCTTGTAGTCGTAAGGCTCAACGTGTAATTCACCCTCACAAGCCTCTATGTAGAAAGCGCCCTCGCCCTCTCCAAGAATGTTGATTTGGAATGCAACATGCTCTTTTACACCCTTTATGTTGCCTAGACCAATTTCATTTTTTAGCTTTTCAAAAACCTCTTGATAATTCATCTTTTTTGCCTCCATTATTTTAATATATATATTTATTTTACTAAAATTAAAATGTCATAGCTACTAAATTTATATGATAATAAAATAACAACTAATACAATGTGGTTATTATATCATAAAAAGAAGTCTAATAAAAGCTTTTAAATAGTTTATTTACAAATTAATGGGTATTTTTAACTATTAAAGCAACATATCAAGGTAAAAAAATATATATTTGTGCAAAACACACAGAAAAATACTGCAAATTTTATAGTAAATATTAATAGACATTAAGTTTAGTCGTTGTATACTAGCTCATCCTGCTCCCTACGAAGTGAAACAAGCACCGAGCTTTCGTCCAAAACAACATCACTATAGCGAATAGGCTCACCCATTTTTACATCATTACGCATAACTGTATTTTCGTTTACAAGTCCTACTGGAAGATAGTCATTCTTTCTTGTATCCTCCTCAGCTGTAATAACCCCATATACTGTATATCCGCCAATTCTGTCTAGACTTTCACCCTTGTGTAGGTCACGCTTTGCAAATGCCACCACCTCTGAATAAGGCTTTTGGCGACAATAGTTGAGTGAAGAACGATTGTAAAGCACCATTCTTCCAACTGTTATAGGCACTTCAAAACTACATAGATGATAGGGGCGATATAATAGATAGTTTGGACCATCGCCCATTGATAGATATTTAAGCTCCTTTTTTAGCTCCTCATTCTTTGTTGTAACTATAGCGAATACTCCAGGGGCTATACCCTCAACATAGTCAACTACGCCATAGCCATCAAGTATACCACCCTCTTTTTTGGTGCAGTACACATCTAGCATAGTTTTAGTATCAGCTTTTTTTCCGTGACAGCCTATTTTATCAGGCAAAAAGCCTGTAGCATTACTTATTGCACATAGCTCAATCATTGTTTTTGAGCAGTCTTGGAACGAGGCAAGCATATATGGATTCATTTCTTTACCTATTGCTTCTTCTCTCGCTGAGTCTGGATTTGCTGAGTAATTGACAGGATTATTTTTTCCCTTACCCAAAACAAGTACATCAAGTCCCATAGTTTTGGCAAAGTCATATAGCTCCATAACAGCGCCTGGCTCGTCTCCCGCCATACCAGTAAGCATTACACCATTTTTCTCTGCCTTTTTACGCAATATAGCTCCTACTGTAACATCTGTCTCTACTGTCATAAGAACTATGTGCTTTTTGTTCTCAATTGCACTGAGAGCTATTTTAGCTGAACCCTCTGTAGAGCCTGTAGCGTCAATAACTACCTCTACAAACCTAGATGCAGTAGCTATACTGTCGTCCTCAGCTATTGCTAGCTTTCCGCTTTCTATAACAGCCTCAGCTTCCTCTAAGCTATTTACTCTTTCGTAGCTAGTACAGCCTATTTCCTCAAGCACCTTAACTATTCTTTCTGCTCTGTGGTCAACTATTACTACTGGATTTATTCCTTTCATCTTTACCATCTGAGCAACTAGCGCTCTGCCCATCTGTCCCACGCCTATTATTGATACTCTTATCTCTTTATTTTCTCTGTGTAATCTTTCAAAATCTTCACTCAATCCAAACATAACTTACCTCAATCATTCATAGCTTTTTTCATCATATCCTTTAACGAATGACAACAATATGTCGAGTATAGACTGTCAACGTTAAGCTCATCTAGTTTTGTCTTTGCTAAAATAGCTGATTTTTCGTCTTTAAATATTCCAAAAAACGCAGAACCCGCTCCAGTCATTGATGAGGCATAAGCTCCTACATCAACTAAAATATCCTTATATTTTTTTACTATGTCCTGTGGAACTGCCACCATTTCAAAGTTATTATAAAATGATAGCTTATCTTGATTTATAATTTGTTCCCTTAGTTTTTCTGTATAGTTAGCATCGGAATAAATAGACTGTTCATCAATCTTTTTATACATTTGTGCCGTACTAAAAGCTTCATTTGGCTTTATTATCACATAATGATACTCGTTATCCGTCTCTAAAACTTCTATTTTTTCGCCAATTCCCTCAGCAATTAGAGTGTTTCCATATAGACACGCTGGAACATCTGCTCCAAGAGCTTTTCCTAGCCTACAAAGCTCTTCCTGCGATAGTCCACAATTATATTTTTTATTTATCGTATACAGTACCATTGCCGCGTCCGAGCTTCCGCTACCCATTCCACTCATATATGGTACTCGCTTATCAAGATATATATACATATTTGGAATAGCTACTCCTCTTTCGTTCATATAGCTCTGGATAAGCTTAAAGGCTCTTACAACTAAATTCTTGTCATTTTCTATTGACTTATCATTACATTCAAAGACTATATTTTCGCTTTCCTTAAAGATAAGCTCATCATAGAGGGATATAAACTGCATAAGTGTACGTACATTATGGTAGCCGTCATCTCTTTTTGAAAGAACCTCCATAGTCAGGTTAAGCTTTGCAAACGCCTTTACCTTTATTTCGTCATTCATTATGAATATACCTCCGCTGTTGCTATGCAAAATACACTTATACCGTGTCCACGGCTAAAATCTGTGAGCTGTTCACCAGTAGTTGCTGTAATGCCTACTCTCTGTGGTGGCAAATCAAGTATCTCTCCTATTGACTTACGCATCTCTGAAACCTTTGGACTTATCTTTGGATAATTACATTCTATAGTCATTGATATATGAGTTATCTTTCCTCTTAGATACTTAAGAGCCTCCTCTAAATATACCCTACTGTCCTTTATACCAGACTGACAAATCTTATCGGCTATAGCTCCCAGTATATTTACACCCGTTATTCCAGAAACCGCATTTGTGATAGCGTGCAAGACTACATCACCATCACTATTTGCATCAAGTGCTGGGTACTCGTCAAATATAACTCCACCAAGAATCATCGGCTTATCAGTAGAGCCTTTTTTTCGTGTTCTGTGGCTATCCTGTCCGATTGCTGTAGCAATTCTTAAAGCTCCACCTATACCCATATCCTTTGCTATTGCCTCTGCTAAAACTATATCATCACGAGTGGTTATCTTTATGTTATTTTTCTTTGACTCAATTAGCTTTACAGGTATATTATTTAGCTCCATTACCATACAGTCATCTGTAAGTCGTGGGTCATTTGGGTCAAGGCTAGAATATGCCTTTAGATAAACATTTCTCCTAAATGCTTGGGGAGACTGTGTTTGCCAAGTTAAGGCACGGTTTGTAGTAGACCTTACTACTCCATTTTCATCGCAAAGCTTAATTGTGTCCGTTGCCTTTACAGCGGCGGCTACTGCATCATATTTTTCAAGTGCATCTATACAATTAACTATTGTTTCATCATCTATAAATGGTCTTGCTCCATCGTGAACCAGTACAAGCTCACTTGTCGCATTTTTTACACCAATAAGAGAGGATTCGTTTCTACTCACTCCACCCTCTACAAATTTAACCCTACTAAATGGTGCATAAAAGCTTCTTATATTTTCGATTGTAGTTGACTTTGCAACTATTATTACCTCGTCAATATACTTTGACTGCAAAAAACAATTTATAGTATGCTCAAGTACTGTCTTTCCGCATAAATTTACCTCGAGCTTATTTACCGCACCAAAGCGTGTACTATTTCCTGCCGCTAGAATAATTGCGCTTACTGTTCTATTATTTTTCATAACTAAAACCACTCCTATGATGATTAGAATAAAATATTTGCAAAAATTATTGATTAATAGTATACTTAATAAAAATAAACATTATAAAGAGGTGCTACAATATGAACGAACCAACACTAATACTAGTTGATACCCTTGATAGAGAAGTAGGAACTATGCCAAAGAGTGAGGCTCACAAGCAACCACACCTACATAGAGCATTTTCTGTATTCCTACACAATGGTAGAAAAATGCTTATTCAGCAAAGAGCCGCTCACAAGTATCATTCCCCTATGATATGGGCAAATAGCTGCTGCTCTCACCCTAGACCAAACGAAGAGCTATATACATCTGTACAAAACAGAATGATAGAGGAAATTGGATTTAACTGTCCTGTAGAGGAGCTGTTTTCATTTGTCTATCTTGCAAAATACAACGAAAACCTATACGAATACGAATATGACCACGTATTTTTGGGCGAATACAAGGGCGAGTATACCTTAAATCCAGAAGAAGCTATGGACGCTAAGTGGATAGATATTGACGACCTTGAAAAAGACCTTGTAGAAAACCCACAAAAGTACGCAATATGGTTTATCTCAGCTGCTCCACGAGTAATTGAGCATATCCGCAAAAATCTCTAATAAACTAATAAAATTAAATATGTAATTTTTGACTGTCCTTTTCGTCCTCGTCGGATAAAAGGGCAGTTTTTTCATAGGTTAGTATATCACTTGGCTGACAGTCCAAAACCTCACAAATTTTGTCTAGGGTTTGAAATCTAATTGCTTTCGCCTTACCATTTTTAAGTATCGAAAGATTAGCCATTGTAATTCCTACCCTTTCGGAAAGCTCTGTTAAGCTTATTTTCTTTTTTACAAGCATAACATCTAAATTAACCTTTATAGCCATATCTTCCCCCTACCTATATAGTTAGCTCATTTTCGGACTTGATAATAGCTGCCTTTTCGGTTAAATGCGACAGTACAGCCATTATTATTGCGATAAACATAAAAGAAAAGAAAAGTATAACATTTATCATTATCATTGTGAAATCAAAATACTTAAAGAAAAAAAGCATAAGCAGAGACATAAAGAATATAACGCTATCTAAAATTAAGCAGTTTGCAATATATTTAAGAAGTCTTGAATTCTTCATTGAAAATGAATTATCCTTTTTTATCTCGTCACAAATTACCCAAGAAAAGCCAAACGCTACCATTATTGGGAAGATGGCTATTATGGACGTTCCAAAACCCAGTATCGACAAGAATTTCCATTCAGGGTGCAGAGATGCTCTCCAGCCTATTATGGTTGGACCTATATAAAACACGGTTGTACAGGCAATAATAACCAAAAAAACTATAACTGTTTTTAACCATTTTGATAACTCAGATTGTTTCATAAGAACTTTCCTTTCTTGTCGGGGACGCCCGACAGCGATATTCAACTTAGTTTATCTTTAACCTACACTAACTGTCTGAAATCAGACTTTTGTAATATAGTATAGGTTTTAGTAAAATAACATCAAATCATAAATGCCATATTTTTAATTTGATTATAGCACAAAAATAACGAAAGTCAATATACTTTTATCGAATAACAATAAAAATATATTGACTCTCATATAATAATTAATAAAACTCTTCTTTGATATTTCTGTCAAAAAGTTTGGTTAATTCTTCTCTCGGCTCTGCTTTTTCGTATATAATATTATATACAGCTTTTGAAATAGGTAAATCTACATTGTAGTCATCTGAAAGCTTCATAAGTGCCTTAACTGTTGATGCACCCTCTGCAAGCTTTGTATAGGCTATTCCGTTAATTATATTTTCTCCAAATTTTCTATTTTGGCTATGCTCAGAAAATAATGTCGCCTCATAATCTCCCAGATGACTAAGCCCATAGGCTGATAGCTCGTTGCCACCCATAGCCTTTATTAGCCTTGCAACCTCTCTTGCACCCCTTGCCATAAGTGCGCCCTTTAGGCTCGAAAGTCCCTGTCCGTCTAGCATACCAGCAGCTATTCCTATTACATTCTTTGTAGCCGCCCCTATCTCTGTGCCTACTATGTCATTTCCGATATATAATCTTATTATATCACCGCTAAATTTATTAACTACATCACTTGTAACCCTTGTATCATCGCTATCAACAACCATACAGTTAGGTATATTTCTCATAAAGTCCTGAACGTGACCTGGTCCTACCCATACACATACATTTATGTTTTGAGTAATCGTCTCACGAACAACAGTAGTCAGTCTTTCTCCTGTAGCAACCTCTATACCCTTCATACACAGTATAAAGGTTTTTCCACTCACGTTATATTTGTTTATTTCCTTGCAATAGTCTCTTAAGTGCTGAGCAGATATTGAAATTACTATATAGTCTGAATACTCAAGTGCTTTTTCGAGATTAGATGTGAGCATTAGTTCGTCTGGTAAAATAAGGTAGTCATTTTTTCTATTTTGGACTAAATTTTGAAAGCTTAGAGAATTTTCCCTACCGCAAAGCATAACATTATTACGTCTTGCGTGGTATACAGCTAAAAAAGTACCCCATCTACCAGTACCAAGTACAGTTACATTCATACAAATACTTCCTTTCTTTATTAAAATATTATAAAGTCTTGATATAAGACAGTTAGCATAGGTCAATGATAAGCTAAGTTGAATATGCCTGTAGCGGCTCGCCACTCGTCATTCGTAATTCGATAATAGTCATCTCCGAGAAATTTAATGAATAAACATAGCATCTCCAAAGCTAAAGAATCTATACTTATCTTCTACCGCCTGCTTATATGCGTTCATTGTGTGGTCGTAGCCCGCAAACGCTGAAACTAGCATAATAAGTGTACTTTCTGGCAAATGGAAATTTGTAATAAGTGCATCTATGCACTTAAATTTATATCCAGGATAGATAAATATTTCTGTACTATCTGTCTTTGCCTGTAGTCCGTTTTCGTCACTTGCCGCCTCAAGAGTTCTGCAAGAGGTTGTTCCGACAGCTATAACTCTGCGACCCTCTCGCTTTGCTCTATTTACTGTATCGGCTGTTTGCTTTGAGACTGTATAGTGTTCACAGTGCATTTTGTGGTCAAGTATATTTTCTTCCTTTACTGGTCTAAATGTTCCAAGACCAACGTGCAGGGTAACCTCACAAACCTCAACCCCCTTTGCCTTTATTGCCTCTATTAATTCAGGAGTAAAGTGAAGTCCTGCTGTAGGTGCTGCCGCACTACCCAGCTCCTTTGAATATACAGTCTGGTAACGCTCACGGTTTTCAAGCTTCTTTGTAATATATGGTGGAAGTGGCATTTGACCTATTTTGTCTATAACCTCATAAAAGCTTGTTCCCTCGTGATAAAATTTTGCTATTCGGTTTCCATCGTCCTTAATCTCTATTATTTCTCCAACAAGAAGTCCATCTCCAAATACAAATCTTGAGCCTACCTTTGCCTTTCTGCCCGGGCGAACAAGTATCTCCCACACGTCCTTTTCTTTTTCCTCAAGTAACAAAAACTCCATAGCTCCGCCTGTATGCTCCTTTGCTCCTATTAGTCTTGATGGAAGTACACGCGAGTTATTTAGTACAAGCACATCTCCACTATGCAAATAATCGAGTATGTCGTGAAAATGCTTATGCTCTATATCTCCTGACTTTCTATCAAGACACAAAAGTCGTGAGCTATCCCTTTGAGTTAGCGGTGTTTGTGCTATAAGCTCCTCGGGTAAATCATAGTAAAAATCTGATGTTTTCATCATTATGTAATATCTCCGTTTCTATTATTTTGTAAATAAACCTTAAGGTTTGTCGTTTATATTGACATATTGCCATTTTAGTGATAACATTGTATTAAAATTAAATATTTATTTTAATAGAGGTGCGGTTTTAAATAGTAGGTTTGTCTTATACTGCCAAAACTTGACATACAGAAAGGTAACACCGCCGAAGATTAATATTTACGGCAGATATTAATCTGGTCACTTTTCTTAATAAGACTGTGACTGTCATCTAATCCTTGCGACAGATGAAGCGCTATTAATTTTCATATAAAATAAGTGCAATATTCTTATATTATAGTTTATTTTCAGCCGGTTTACAACCGGTTTTTTTATTATTCTGAAAAAATTATATAAAATAGACAAAATGCACATATTTTTATATTTTATTAATTTATATTTAATTTTTTTGGATATATTAATATATTCAGCTTTTTTTCATAGGAATATAATATATTCACAAAAATATTATAGATAATGGGAGTTGTAGGAAATATGAAAACGTATAATGTAGGTATTATCGGCGCAACAGGTATGGTTGGACAAAGATTTATTAGCTTATTGGACGGACACCCTTGGTTTAAGGTAACCTTACTTGCGGCTTCCGCTCGCTCTGCTGGAAAAACATACGAGGAGGCTGTTGGCTCTCGTTGGGCTATGAAAACACCTATTCCAGAAAATATAAAAGCTATGGTTATCAAAAACGCAACCGATGATGTAGAGGAAATTGCCAAAAGCGTAGACTTTGTATTTTGTGCAGTAGATATGAAAAAAGATGAAATAAAGGCACTAGAAGAAAATTATGCAAGACACGAATGCCCAGTTATGTCAAATAACTCTGCTAATCGCTTTACAGATGACGTTCCAATGATTATTCCAGAGATAAACGCTGAGCATATAGCTCTTGTAGAGGCTCAAAAAAAGAGACTAGGCACAAAGCGTGGCTTTATTTCAGTCAAGTCAAACTGCTCACTACAAAGCTATGTACCTGCTTTAAATCCTCTTATGGACTGTGGTATACAAAAGGTTCTAGCGTGTACATATCAGGCAATTTCAGGTGCTGGTAAGACCTTTAAATCTTGGCCAGAAATGCTTGACAATGTGATACCATTCATTGGTGGAGAAGAAGAAAAGAGTGAAAAAGAGCCTCTTAAAATTTGGGGCAAGGTTAATGACGGCAAAATTGAGATGGCTACAAGTCCAAGCATTACAACACAGTGCCTGCGTGTACCTGTAGAGGATGGACATATGGCGGCTGTATTCTTTACACTCGACAAAAAGCTAACAAAAGAGGAGATAATCGAGAGATGGAAAAATTTTGAGGGTGAACCACAAAGACTAAATCTACCGTCTGCTCCTAAACAGTTTTTGCACTACTTTGAGGAGGATAACCGACCACAAACTAGACTTGACAGAAACCTCGAGAACGGAATGGCTGTTTCAATAGGCAGACTTCGTGAGGATTCACAATACGACTATAAATTTGTATGCCTATCACACAACACAATAAGAGGAGCCGCTGGCGGAGCTATACTAATGGCGGAGCTTTACGCCGCTAAGGGATATTTTGACTAATATACATATTGGAGGATTATTATGAGTAAAAAAGCTGTATTCGAGGGTGCGGCAGTAGCACTTATTACACCATTCAACGATGATTTATCAATAAATTACGATGAATTTGGGAAAATAATAGAGGATCAAATAATAAACGGCACAGATGCACTCGTTATTTGTGGTACAACTGGCGAAGCCTCAACTATGACAGATGAGGAGCATATTGAGTGCATACGTTACTCTGTAGAATGTGCAAAAGGCAGAGTTCCAGTTATAGCAGGCACAGGCAGTAATGACACGGACTACGCTATTTGGCTAAGCAAGGAGGCAGAAAAAGCAGGTGCTGATGCACTTTTAGTAGTAACCCCATACTACAATAAGTGTACTCAAAAGGGACTTATAGCTCACTTTACCGCAATAGCCGACAGCGTTAATATTCCTATTATTTTGTACCATATTCCAGGTAGAACAGGTGTTACAATGCAACCACAAACAATATATGAGCTATCAAAGCACCCACGCATAGTAGGTGTTAAGGACGCATCAGCTAATTTCTCTTCAATAGCAAAAATAGCTGAGCTTTGCGGTGAGGACTTTGCCATTTATTCTGGTAATGACGACCAAATTGTACCTATTCTTTCGCTTGGTGGCAAAGGTGTTATATCAGTACTTTCAAATGTTGCACCAAGTCAAACACATCAAATTGTACGCAGCTATCTCGATGGAGATACAAAAACTGCTAGAAACCTACAGCTTAAATATCTATCACTTATAGATGCTCTATTTTGCGAGGTAAATCCTATTCCTGTAAAGGCGGCTATGGAAATTCTCGGTTGTAAGACAAAGACTCTGAGACTTCCACTTACAGAGGCAGAGGAAAGCACAAAAGCTAGACTTACAGAGGAAATGAAAAAAGTAGGACTTCTTTAAAATTGTCGGGGACGGTCGGGAGCGCCCGACAGCGATATTCAACCTAGTTCATATTTGACCTATACCAACTGCCTGAAATCGAGATTTTTCAGTATAGTATAGTATACTTTTTAGTCGGGAGCGCCCGACAGCGATATTCAACCTAGTTTATATTTGACTTATACCAACTGCCTGAAATCGAGATTTTTCAGTATAGTATACTTTTTAGTCGGGGACGCCCGACAGCGATATTCAACCTAGTTTATATTTGACCTATACTAACTGCCTGAA